>OLGZ01001570.1_pt1 | contig 12587 bp, 9 predicted proteins | sample 1605981 | NCBI WGS metagenome assembly OLGZ01 (sample SAMN03283291) | human gut metagenome | biome: human-associated habitat; material: feces | host: Homo sapiens | place: Peru | collected 2012 | reverse complement strand
GCATGGGAAACTGGTTTGAGAATATGGAGCCAATGAACATACAGGAAGAACGTGCAAAGACGAAGAAGGCAGAGGAAGAACGAGATAAAGCAGAAAAATCGTTGATTGATCTAATGAAAAAAGTGTTTGGAACAAAAGATATTGTAGTGGAAAAACTTGTGGAATCCTACGACAAAACTGAGGTCGAAGCACAGAAACTCGTAGAAAAATATTGGTAACCTAGAAAAAACAAAATGGAAGACACATAATTGCATCTTCCATTTTGTTTTTTCTAGGTTCGAATCTGTATCAATCCTGTGTAATCAGATAGGTTGCAAGTACATGGTACAGCAGGGATGGATCAATTGGCTTGGACAGGTGATAGGTCATACCTGCCTGAATCGTTTCTTTTTGCTGCTCCTCGAAAGCGTCTGCGGTCATGGCTATGATCGGAATGGTTGTGGCGTCCGCACGGTTTAGGGCACGGATTGCTTTTGTGGCTGCGATACCATCCATGATAGGCATTCGGACATCCATCAGGATTGCATCGAAATGGTTCAATTCGGAAGAACTGAACACGTCAATGGATTCCTGACCATTCTTGGCATGAGTGGCAGCCTCTGCTTTTTCAACTGCTTCTTTGAGGTCTTTATTTTTTCCCTGAATCTCGTGGTAGAGCCGCTGCTTTCTGTGGATCAGTACATACGCATAACATACCCATACGGCGGCAAGCATCGGCATCGTGATTACATAGATGGGCATCAGGATCTGATAAACCCACCAGTTTGTGCAGTCATTCATGGCAGTGGAAGATATGATGTCAATGACATTCGAAAAAATGCTGAAGAGCAGCACCAGATAAAATGCTTTCCCCTGCAAGTCGTTATTGCTCTTTCGATATAAATGTTTTTTGATCAGCATGATAATAAAGACTGCCAATGCAAAAACGTCGGTTTCTACATGCCACATAATTTCTCCTTTGTTTTTTGAATCCCTCGACAAGTTACGACAAACGTATAACTAGGTATAACACATAATAAGATATAAATGTTGAAAAAATACAAAGAAAATGAAAGAATTATTCAAAATAAAATTACAAAAAATGAAGATAAAGCGGTGGCAGTTTCATGGTAAAAATGTTAAAATAATAATAATTATGGACAAGTATGGAGATGAGGACTGACAAATTATGAAAAAACAGATTATAACGATAGGAAAACGTGATTTTGAGATAGGAAAACGCCCATATGTGATGGGAATTCTGAATGTGACACCGGATTCTTTTTCGGATGGCGGAAAGTACGGAAACCTGGATGAGGCATTGAAACATACAGAAGAAATGATCAGGGATGGTGCAGATATTATTGATGTCGGAGGAGAATCCACCCGGCCGGGACATGTGAAGATTTCGGTTGCGGAAGAGATTGAACGTACCTGCTTCGTGATTGAGGCAATCAAGGAATGGTTTGAGATTCCGGTTTCGTTAGATACGTACAAATATCAGGTGGCTCAGGCGGGAATTCTGGCTGGTGCCGATCTGATCAATGATATATGGGGATTTAAATGGGACGAAGAGATGGCACCGCTTTGCGCGAAATACCAGATTCCGGTCTGCCTGATGCACAACCGGAAGGAAGCGGTATACAATGATTTTATTGCGGATGTGATCGCTGACATGAAGGAGTGCGTACAGATTGCGCGCGCGTCAGGACTTTCCGACGATAAGATCATCTTAGATCCGGGGATTGGATTCGCAAAGACTACGGAAGAGAACTTAAAGTTTATGAACCATCTGGAGGATCTGGTTGCACTCGGATATCCGGTACTGCTTGGAACTTCGAGAAAATCCATGATTGGAAATACACTGAATCTGCCGGTTGATGAGCGGGAGGAAGGAACGATGGCAACCTCCGTCTTAGGACTTGTGAAGGGATGCAGCTTCTTCCGGGTACATGATGTGAAGAAGAATGTACGTGCCCTGGCGATGACGGATGCGATGCTCAAGGCGTAATGCAACGCTCTCGTAAATGCGGAGGCATGGATGCGTGATAATGATGTTATGGCATTGATTGAGGATATAAGACAGAGAAGGACAGAAACTATATGGATAAAATATGGATTAAAGATTTAGAGATATTTGCATATCACGGTGTCCTTGCGGAAGAAAAAAAGAATGGACAGAAGTTCTATGTGACTGTATCGATGGATGTGGATCTGCATGCGGCAGGCATGACAGATGATCTGGACAAAACGGTCAATTATGCAGAAGTATGTGAACTGATCCGGCGGACGATGCAGGAGGAAAGCTATGATCTGATTGAGGCAGCAGCAGAGAATGTTGCGGATGCGATCTTGCTTGCCTATCCACAGATAAAAATGGTTCATGTGATTGTAAGCAAGCCGGGGGCTCCTATTCCGATGGAGTTTGATACGGTCTGCGTGGATATTACAAGAGGCAGACATATTGCGTATCTGGGTATCGGTTCCAATCTCGGAGATAAGGAGGCATACCTTGACTATGCGGTCGATCAGCTGAACAAAGATGAGTATATTCAGGTGACAAAGGTTTCTTCCTATATAATAACAGAACCATATGGCGATGTGGAACAGGATGATTTCTTAAATGGCTGTCTGGAGATTGAGACACTCTATTCGCCACAGGATTTGCTTGCGGTCGTTAATGATATTGAGCAGGGCGCAGGTAGAAAAAGGCTGATACATTGGGGACCAAGAACCCTTGATATCGACATTTTACTCTACGATCAGGAGATGATCATGGAAGAGAACCTGAAGGTGCCACATGTGGAGATGGCAAAGCGTGCATTTGTGCTTGAACCACTTGCCGAAATCGCACCATATGCCTACCATCCGGGCTATCACAAGACAATCATCGAACTACTGGAAGCATTACAAAACAAAAAAGATTAAACTACAATATAAGAAAAACTATATTCAAGGGAGCGGCAAATGACATGCGTATGCCATTTGTATTGTAACCGGAAGTATATAAATGAGCAGATAATTATCCGATACATGGGATTAAATATAGAAAAAAATATATGATTTTAAGATTGAATTTAAATAAATGGAGGTAAAAACTATGGCATACAAAATGTTTGCCGCCATCTACGTGGGAAGCAGCGAGATATCCATGAAGATCTTCCAGGTAAATGGCAGAAAATCATTTCGACAGATCGACAGTGTCAGCCGTATACTGGAATTAGGGCGGGACACCTACCGCGAAGGAAAACTGAGCCAGGAATCTATCCGGATGATCTGTGAAGAACTTAACGGATTAAAGAATAAGATGGACGAATATAAAATCACGGAGTACCGGGCCTATGCAACGAGTGCTGTGCGTGAGGCGAAGAATATGGATCTGGTACTTGACGTAATTAAGCATACAACAGGTATCCGGGTGCAGGTACTGAGTAATTCCGAGCAGCGTTATATCAGCTTCAAGGGGCTGGTTGCAAAATATGAGGATTTTCATCAGGTTGTAAGCAAGAACACTGCATTTGTGGATGTCGGTGCCGGAAGCGTGCAGATTTCCCTGTTTGACAAGAATAATCTGGTCGTGACAGAGAATATCCAGATCGGTGCTGTGCGTGTCCGTGATTATCTGGCACTCATCGGACACAAATCCGGCCGGCTCGATGAGATCATGGCAGATTATGTGGATAACGATATCGTATCCTTCCGGAATATCTATCTGAAGGATAAAGAAATCAAGAATATTATTGCGGTCGGAGAGGTCGTGAGCTCCCTGAAGAAGATCGTGCCGGAGCTTTCTATCAAGGATGTGATTACGCGGGCACAGTTCGACGCGATGTACCAGCGTGTGATCAGTATGCCGGCACAGGAGCTTGCGGAGAAATATGGCATTCCGTACGAACGTGCGACATTGATGCTGCCGAACATTACGATCTACCAGTCTTTCCTGAACAACTGCAAGGCGGAGGAAATGTATGTGCCGGATGTGGATTTCTGTGAATGCATCGTGGCAAATTACATGGATGAAGGAAGCCGGGTCGTATTCAATCATAACTTTGAAGAGGATATCGTGGCAACGGCGAATAATATTGCAAAACGGTATCGCTGCAATTGGAATCATGTGAACCAGACTGCATATTTTGCACTGAAAATATTTGATGTGATCCGAAAACCGTTTGGCCTCGATAAGATGCAGCGGCTTCAGCTTCAGATCGCATCGATCCTGCACGAGTGTGGGAATTTCATCAATCTGCATGACGGAGCAAAGAACTCTTATTATATAGTAGCGAACACGGAGATACTCGGACTCTCGCACAAGGAACGTATGGAGGTTGCAAACGTGGTGCGGTATAACCCTCTGTATCTTCCGTCCAAGGATAAGATATCAGCAGAGCTCGATGGCTGTGATTATATCGTGATAGCGAAGCTGGCAGCAATCCTTCGAATTGCAAATATCCTTGACAAGAGCCACATGCAGAAGATTGAGGATATTTCAGTGACATTGAAGGAAGATAAGCTGATCATTCTGGCAAAGACATACGAAGATATCTCGCTGGAGGCGGGACTTTTCGAGGCACGTGCGGATTTCTTCGAGCAGATCTATGGTATCAGACCGGTACTTCGTGTGAAAAGGAGTGTGTAAGACATGGACAAAAAATTATTGGAAAAACCGGAAAATTATTATAACCGGGAAATGAGCTGGCTGCAGTTCAATTACAGAATCTTGAATGAAGCGAAGGATAAGACAATCCCTCTGTTTGAACGTTTGAATTTCCTGAGTATTACAGAATCAAACCTGTCCGAGTTCTTCATGGTGCGTGTGGCATCTCTGATTGATCTCGTACACGCAGAAGTGAAGAAGAAGGATATTGCGGGACTGACACCGCAGGGACAGCTTGACCAGATTATTCCGGAGACGAAAAACATGATTGCAAGCCAGTACAGCACATTGAATCGTCAGATACTTCCAGCTATGGAAGAGAATGGACTGAAGCTTGTCAAACATTATGAGGACTTAAACGAGAAACAGAGCCGGTTCGTGGACAAATACTTCGAGAAGGAAGTCTATCCGGTGCTTACGCCGATGGCAGTTGATTCTTCGAGACCATTTCCGCTGATCAGCAACAAGACCTTGAATATCGGTGCGTTGATCCGTGATAAGAAGAAGGACGTGATTGATATTGCAACGGTTCAGGTGCCATCGGTATTGCCGCGCGTGGTTGAGATTCCGGGCGAGGGCGGATGCAGAGAGATTATTTTACTCGAGCAGATCATCGAGAAGAACTTGAATCAACTCTTCTTAAATTATGAGATTATCTGCGCACATCCATACAGAATTATGCGAAATGCAGATCTTGCAATCGACGAGGACGATGCTTCCGATCTGCTGAAGGAGATTGAAAAGCAGATTAAGAAGCGTGCGTGGGGCGAGGTTATCCGTCTGGATGTGGAGGCAGAGATGGATAAGCGGCTGTTGAAAGAGCTGAAGAAGCAGTTGAATGTCAACAGTGATTATGTCTATTCGGTAAATGGACCACTTGATCTTACGTTCCTTGGAAAGGTACGCGGACTCGATGGCTTTGATCATTTGAAGAATAAGAAATACATTCCGCAGCCGGTCAAGGGCTTGGATCTTGATGCGAATATTTTCGACCAGATCAAGAAGAAGGATATCCTGTTGCATCATCCGTATGATGAGTTCACACCAGTCATTGAGTTCATCAAACAGGCAGCGATTGATCCGGATGTACTTGCAATCAAGCAGACGCTGTACCGTGTCAGCGGCAATTCTCCGATTATTGCAGCACTGGCACTTGCAGCGGAAAATGGCAAGCAGGTAACGGTATTAGTTGAGCTGAAAGCACGATTTGATGAAGAAAATAATATAAATTGGGCAAAAAAACTGGAAAAAGCGGGTTGCCATGTTATCTATGGTCTGGTAGGACTAAAGACGCATTCCAAAATTGCACTTGTAGTAAGACGCGAAGAAGATGGCATCAAGCGGTATGTTCATCTTGGAACCGGAAACTATAATGATGTTACAGCAAAGCTGTACACAGATATGGGTATGCTGACTGCGTCGGATGCGATTGGGGAGGATGCAACCGCAGTCTTCAATATGTTGTCCGGTTATTCCGAGCCGCCGGCATGGAACAAGCTGCTCGTGGCACCAATCTGGATGAAGGATCGTTTTCTGGCGTTGATTGAGCGGGAAGCAGAGAATGCACGTATGGGCAAGAATGCCAGAATCATCGCCAAGATGAATTCCCTGTGTGATCCGGTGATCATCCGTGCGTTGTATGAGGCTAGTAATGCAGGGGTAAAGATTGAGTTGATCGTGCGTGGTATCTGTTGTCTGAAGACGGGTATCCGGGGACTTTCCGAGAATATCACGGTTCGTTCGATTGTAGGAAATTTCCTGGAGCATGCGAGAATCTTCTATTTCTATAATGATGGATTTGAGGATGTATATATGGGCAGCGCCGACTGGATGCCTAGAAATCTGGACAAACGCGTGGAGATCACATTCCCGGTTGAGGATGAGGATTTAAAGAAACGTGTCATTGAAATTTTGGAGATTCAGCTTTCCGATACATTGAAAGCATACATTTTACAGCCGGATGGCTCATATGCAAAGCAGGATCTGAGGGGACGCGAAAAGCTGGAGGCACAGAATTATTTCTGCAAGCAGGCGATGGGATCCTTGAAAGAGGACGATAAAAAGAAAATATCCCGTATCTTCATTCCGCGCATGAAGATCGGTGATTAATAAAAATAAGAGAGGAGACTTAAAAAGTGGAAAAGTTTTTTAAGATCAAAGAGAGAGGATCGACGCTTAAGACGGAGATCTTCGCAGGTATCACAACCTTCTTCGCGATGGCTTACATTATCTTTGTAAACCCGAACCAGGTTGCAGCAGAGGGCGCAAATGGATGGCTTGTCGGATTAGGGGCGGATCCTGGAACGATGGGACAGATTTGGAATTCTGTATACATCGCATCCATCATTGTAGCAATCATCGGTACGCTGTTGATGGCATTTGTTGCAGATATGCCGTTTGCACAGGCATGTGGAATGGGACTCAATTCCTTCTTCTGTACAATCTTCGTAGCAGGTTCGTTCTTCGCAGGAGAGGATGTAACGACAGGTTATCAGGCAGGTCTTGTAATCGTATTCCTGTCCGGTATTGTATTCCTGATTCTTTCTGTAACCGGACTTCGTAAGTACATTGCGGTATCTATGCCGGAGTGCCTGAAGAAGGCAATTCCAGCCGGTATCGGTTTGTTCATCGCAATGATCGGTTTCAAGAATGCAGGTATCATCGAAGATAACCAGTATACATTTGTACAGTTCTACGATTTCCATGGCAGAATCAAGCAGATCGGTACAGAGGTTGATGGTGTGATGGTAACAGGACTGGATGTATGGCATCAGATTGTTCCGGTTGTTGTCGCTTTGCTCGGTGTGCTTATCATTGCAATCCTTGCGAAGAAGGGCATTAAGTCAAACGTGATTATTGGAATCCTTGCATCAGCAGTACTTTATTACCTGTTTATGTGGGAAGTACCTTCTTTTGATATGAGCAATATTTCTCAGTCTTTCAAGGATTTTGCAAATGTTGGTTTCCTTGGATTGTTCAATGGCGATGCATGGGATGCAGCCTTTAACAGTTCTTATGTTGGTGGTGTATTCTCCGGAATCATGCTGATCGTAGCATTCTGCCTGGTAGATATGTTCGATACGATCGGAACCATCTATGGTACAGCCGCATCTGCAAACATGATGGATGAGAATGGAGACCCAATCAGCATGAATGAGTGCATGCTCTGTGATTCAATCGGTACAGTATCCGGTGCACTGCTTGGTACATCTACATGTACAACATTCGTAGAGTCTGCATCCGGTGTTGGTGCCGGTGGTAGAACAGGATTTACGAGCATTATAACAGCACTTTGCTTTGTATTCTGTCTGTTCTTAAGCCCGCTTGCAAGTGTGATTCCAAGCTGCGCAACTGCACCGGCTCTGATCTATGTAGGTGTTCTTATGGCAAGAAACTTTGCAAAGGTAGATATGGACGATATGCTTTCTGCAGTTCCAGCTTTCCTTGCATTGATTATGATGCCGCTCACATACTCTATCTCAAATGGTATCGGTATCGGAGCAATCGCTTATGTTGTAATTGCACTGTTCACTGGCAATTATAAGAAGAAAGATATCGTGATTACGATTATTGCAGCATTGTTCGTATGCAAATTTGTGACAGTCACGATGTAACAGCAGATCATGCAGACTTGATGATGTTTGAAACCGACGTGGAGAGTGCTGCTGTACATGCATTGGTTTCTTTCTTTGTTATAGAATGATAAAAAGGATCGTACTTGCGGGGTACGGTCCTTTTTTATACAATGTTCACAATCTGAATTGTGCAAATTGACGAATAATGGAAAGGAAATCGATTAAAATATTGGATAGTATTGCTTGTTGACTAATTTGCTATATGTGTTATACTTCAACTAGAACAGAAAAAGAGATACAGATCCGGAAGGGAGTTGAGAAGTATGGATGCTGAAAAGTTTACAAAGAAATCATTGGAAGTAATAGAGAGTTGTGAGAAGCTTGCATATGAGTATAACAATCAGGAACTGACACAGGCGCATCTGATGTATGCACTCGTGACAATAGAAGATAGTCTCGTTGCAAAGCTGCTTACGAATATGGGAATCAATATGGATGCGTTTACCGGCGAATGCGAGAAGCTGGTTGCAAACCGTCCGAAGGTATCGGGAGGACAGCTGTTTACAAGTCCGGAATTCTCCAAGGCATTGATTCAGGCAGAAAAAGAAGCAAAGCAGATGGGTGATGACTATATTTCGGTTGAACACATTTTCTTAGGCCTGCTTGAGAAGGCAGATAAGGATATCAAGCGTGTGATAAATGCGTATGGTATCACAAGAGGCAAATTCCTGCAGGTGCTGGCAAATATCCGTGGTAACCGGAAGGTAGAAAGTGATAATCCGGAAGATACTTACGATGCACTGAACAAATACGGATACAATCTGGTAGAGCGTGCGAGAGAGCAGAAGCTCGATCCGGTCATCGGACGTGACAATGAAATCCGGAATATCATCCGAATCCTGTCCCGTAAGACGAAAAACAACCCGGTCTTAATCGGTGAACCCGGTGTTGGTAAGACTGCCGCTATCGAAGGACTGGCGCAGCGTATCGTGCGTGGAGATGTCCCGGATTCGCTCAAGGATAAAGATATTTTCGCTTTGGATATGGGTGCGCTTTTGGCAGGTGCCAAGTATCGTGGCGAGTTCGAGGAACGTCTGAAGGCAGTTCTTGACGAAGTGAAGAATTCTGAAGGCCACCTGATCTTGTTTATTGATGAGATTCATACAATCGTCGGAGCCGGTAAGACAGAAGGATCTATGGATGCAGGTAATATGTTGAAGCCTATGCTTGCGCGAGGCGAACTGCATTGTATCGGTGCAACAACGCTGGATGAATACCGGAAATACATCGAGAAGGATGCTGCGCTGGAGCGCCGTTTCCAGCCGGTTATGGTGAATGAGCCGACTGTGGAAGATACAATTTCCATCCTGCGTGGTATCAAGAACCGTTACGAAGTGTTCCATGGTGTCAAGATCAGTGATGGTGCATTGGTTAGCGCCGCAACACTTTCGAACCGTTATATCACCGATCGTTTCCTGCCGGATAAGGCAATTGACTTGGTTGATGAAGCGTGTGCGATGATTAAGACGGAGCTTGATTCCATGCCTGCTGAATTGGATGAGATATCCAGGAAGATCATGCAGCGGGAGATTGAGGAAGCAGCTCTTAAGAATGAGACCGATCATCTGAGTCAGGACCGCCTGCAGGTACTTCGGAAAGAACTGGAGGATCTGCGTGAACAGTCCAAGCAGATGAAGGCAACCTGGGAACATGAGAAGCAGGATGTCGAACGTGTACGGAAGCTTCGGGAAGAGTTAGAAGATGTGAACAACCAGATTCAGGTCGCACAGCGGGAATACAATCTGGAGAAGGCAGCAGAACTGCAATACGGCAAACTGCCACAGATCAAGCAGGAGTTAGAGCGTCTGGAAGCACAGGTCAGTGAGAAGGACAGAAGTCTGGTACATGAGTGTGTCACAGAGGAAGAAATTGCGAAGATTGTTGCAAAGTGGACAGGAATTCCGGTCGCAAAGCTGACCGAGAGTGAGCGTAACAAAACCTTGCATCTGGGGGATGAACTGCATAAGCGTGTCGTCGGACAGGATGAAGCAGTCCGTCTGGTCAGTGATTCCATCATCCGTTCTAAGGCTGGTATCAAGGATCCGACAAAGCCGATTGGATCGTTCTTATTCCTTGGACCGACCGGTGTAGGTAAGACAGAACTTGCGAAGTCGCTTGCTGCTGCATTGTTTGATAATGAAGCAAACATGGTGCGTATCGATATGAGTGAATACATGGAGAAGCACAGTGTGGCACGACTGATCGGAGCGCCTCCGGGATATGTTGGATACGATGAAGGCGGACAGCTCACAGAGGCAGTCAGACGGAAGCCATATTCCGTTGTCCTCTTTGATGAGGTAGAAAAGGCACATCCGGATGTATTCAATGTACTGTTACAGGTGCTTGATGATGGACGTATCACAGACTCGAAGGGTAAGACGGTCGATTTCAAGAATACGATCCTGATCATGACATCCAACATTGGCTCTGAGTATCTGCTTGAAGGTATCGATGAGAATGGCGAGATCAAGCCAGAGGCGTCGGCACAGGTTATGGCAGGTTTGAAGAATCATTTCCGTCCGGAGTTTTTGAATCGTCTGGATGAGATTATCATGTTCAAGCCGCTTGACAAGGCGTCTATTAGTGGTATTGTCAATCTGCTGCTTACAGATCTTAATAAGCGGATTGCAGATAAGGAACTGACACTGAAGCTTACCGATGCAGCGATGGATCATGTGATCGAAGCTGGTTACGATCCGCATTACGGAGCGCGGCCGCTCAAGCGTTATCTGCAGAAGAATGTGGAGACACTGGTTGCGAAGAGCATCCTGTCAAATGAGCTTCGTGCAGGCGATACGATCACACTTGATTATGATGGCAATGGGTTGTATATCAAGAAGTAAGCTATATAGAATTGGAATACCGTCAATATGGGAGCAATCCTGTATTGACGGTATTTTTTCGCCCGATTACGTGGGAGCATGATTTCATACAGCGATTCTGCCTGAGTATCAGATTGTGCGCATGTATGCTGGCTTTTGTAAATATTTGAAATTCGTGCAGGATAACAAGATGTCTGGTATAATTGAAATCATATTGATGCACACGCAGAATGTTATGCTGGCGACCATGTGCTGTTTGGACCGCGCGTCGGTATCTACACTTCCAACCATGCAGTGGACGCATGGGAACGTGTCAATGGTGCCTGCTATGCAAGACCGGATACCGCCCGTAGGGGCAGTTACCTATAAGTGCCTATGTAATAAAAAAGTGCGTACTTTCGATAAGCGAGTATCCTTGCTATGATGAAATCATAAAAAATAGCAAGGAAAGGATGCGGAATTATGACACTGATGGATATTATTAAGGCGAGACATTCCATACGGAAATATACAGATGAACAGATCAGCCGGGCAGATCTGGAGAAGATATTAGAGGCGGGAAATTTTGCACCAAATGCCGGTGGCGGACAGCGCAGCATGCTGGTGGCAATACATAACAAAGAACTGGCAACCCATATCGGGAAAATGAATATGGCGAACTTCGACCGGACACATCTGGCAGGAAACTATGTGTCGAAGGAGCAACCAAGCACGATTGACGATCCGACAATCCGAAATGGATTTTACGATGCGCCGACGGTGGTATGCGTATTCAGTCAGGATAATTTCCTGTTCAAAACCGCGGATGCTTTCTGCATGATGGAAAATATGGTACTGCAGGCGACCGAGCTTGGAATTGCGTCCTGCATTGTATCAAGAGGCTATGAGACGTTTGATTCAGAAGAAGGAAGAAGATGGATGCGTGAGTGGGAAGTCCCGGAGGGATATGCCTGTCAGGGATTTGTGATCCTTGGCTATATCGATGGGGAACAGCCGCATACGAAACCGCGCAAACCGGGACGCGTGAAGATTGTGGAGTGATTCTGCAATTTGGTGAGCGGATTAGAAAAAACTACATGATAGAAAAGTATAGAGAATGAGGAAGTTTCACAGATGATCATACAGACAGGAATGCGGACGGACATTCCGGCATTTTATGCGGAATGGTTATATAATCGAATCAGGGAAGGCTATGTGCTCGTGCGCAATCCATACAATGAGCGTCAGGTGACAAAATACAGCTTGTCGCCTGACGTTGTTGATTTGATTACGTTTTGTACGAAGAATCCGGCGCCGATGTTCCCGTATATGGATGTGTTAAAACCGTATGGACAATATTGGTTCGTGACGATTACACCATATGGAACCGATGTGGAGCCGCATGTCCCGCCGAAGGAAATGGTCATGGAAGATTTCAGAAGATTATCCCGGCTGGTAGGCGTGGATTCCGTTGGTTGGAGGTATGATCCAATCTTCGTGTATGAAGCACATTCTGTA
>OLGZ01001569.1_pt1 | contig 12601 bp, 10 predicted proteins | sample 1605981 | NCBI WGS metagenome assembly OLGZ01 (sample SAMN03283291) | human gut metagenome | biome: human-associated habitat; material: feces | host: Homo sapiens | place: Peru | collected 2012 | reverse complement strand
TGCGCTTATCCTCATAAAACAAATGGTAGTTTTGCCGTATTCTTCTATCAACAACTGATATTTCAAATAAAACAAGCCCTTCTCCCATACATTCTATTTTACGAATATAATTTTTGCTATTAAATATTTTTTCAAACTTCACCTTTTTCGTCCCTCTGAGTAAATATCCTTGCTTTATCAACTTTCAGTGGAATATATCCAGCCGTGCAGGTCTGCACACACGCGCCGACATCCGCTCCTTAAGTTCTGTGATCCTTGCGGCACACTTCGTCAGATTCGCCACAGCATTTTCAGGCTTCATAGCCGTTCTCACCTGCTCCGGATCACTGTCATCTATCCCAAGCACATTGTTTACCGCATAGCACTCGTTGAACACACCTTCTTTGATGCATTTGTCTGCGCCATCTCCGAAGCATCCTCCTATGGCAATCACATATTTGCCGTGTTTCTTCGCAAGCTTTGCAACTCCGGATGGTGTCTTGCCCATCATTGTCTGCGCATCTACCCTGCCCTCACCGGTTATGACTGTATCCGCCCACTCTACATCCGACTCAATTTCTGTCTCCGAAAGCACTATGTCTATTCCCGGAATGAGTTTCCCACCAAGGAACATCATAAACGCATATCCAATGCCGCCCGCCGCGCCAGCACCCGGAGTGTTTCTGTCCGACTTCCCTGTCAGATTTTCGTCTGCATACTCTATATCTGCACTGACTTTTTCAGATCCACAGTCAATATGACGTGTCGATGCATTTAAACATTCAATGGATTCTTCCGCAACATCAGCATAGTGTTTCATGTATCCGTCCATGAGTTCCACCATCTCCGCATCTGCGCCTTTCTGCGGCGCAAATACCCTGCTGCATCCATGTTCTCCAACCAGTGGATTCGTCACATCACAGGCAATCTGGAATGAACACCTGGATAATCTGGAGGCAAATTCTGCATCTTCAACACCTGACATATCGACAGTACTTGCTTTTGATGTATCGGCAGCACTACTATGGGTAACTCCGCCATGAGCCAAATCGGACAAGTTTTCACTGACTGACATCACATCCGGAATGATGATACGGTCCAGAACACCAAGCCCCTCTGCCCCATATGGCACCTCTCTTCCATGCGCGTCAAGGCACGAAAATCCAAGAGCCTGAAGCATCCCGATGCCTCCATCATTTGTTGCACTTCCTCCGATTCCTATAATAAATCTTTCACAACCTTTTGAGACCGCATCTCTTATCATCTCTCCGACACCATATGTCGTCGTATGCATCGGATCTCTCCGGTCCTCTGGAACAAGCGGCAGTCCCGCCGCAGCTGCCATCTCCATGACCGCCGTTTTCCCATCAGCTGAATCATATGTCACATATGCCGCTATACGTCTCTCACCAAGCGGCCCGGTCACCTCACATTCTTCACGATGTGCACTGTCTCTTCCATATATAAGCGTCTCCGTGGTGCCCTCACCGCCATCAGCCACCGGGCGCACTCTGATGCATGCATCCGGCATTGCTGCTTTTATTCCATTTTCTATTGCTTTTCCTGCCTCAATGGAAGTCATACTTCCTTTAAACGAATCCACAGCCACGAGTATTTTTTTCATATTGGTCTCCATTCTGTACATTCACAGTATCTGTATAAGTTCGACTCAGTAATCTCACCAGCTTTTAACAGGCTGATCTCTATACATATTTCAACCTATATTATAATACCTCTCAGTGTTTTTTCCATATCATATACATAATCATATACATAAAAACTGCGGGCATCTCATATTACATAAAATGCCCGCAGCAGACTGTGCTTTTTATCAATATACCTATTTTGCTCTTACAGCCACGGATTTACTCCACGCTGAATAGACCTTTACAACTTTTCCGCTTATTTTTACATTCTTATATGTCCTGATCCTGACATAATAAACACTGCCTCTTCTAAGTTTTGATACCTTGTAGTATGTCGCTGTATTCTTTCCGATATTTAATGCTTTACTAGATTTTTTAAATGTTTTATCCGTTGAGTACTGTATCTGATAACCGGAGGTCTGTATCTTCTGAGCATTCCATTTTACAGCCAGGCAGTTCTTTCCTGCTGATTTCTTTACAATGGATGTTCCCTTTGGAGAAATAATAAAATACATCGTTTTTGAATCTTTGTATTTATTTCCGCACAAGGTGACCTTGACAGCATATTTTCCTACATTTTTTCTTCCCGCACTGTAGGTGACCTTGTAATCTTTATTATTTGTCAGAGTCTTTCCTGCTGCATCCTTTACTATTGCAACCGGTGTTCTGACTTTTCCGTTATATACACATGAGGCAGCATTTAATCTGACTGTAGACACCTTAGATATCTTCGATGTCGAAAGCTTTTTTCCGCAGGACTTACACGTCGTGGTAATGACTCCATCCCTCGACATGGTTGCCTTTGTTGTCACTGTGCTTACCTTTGCCGCATGCTTACATACAGGTTTTGTCTTTGCTGTGAGAACAGCAGACTTGGCATTGCTGTACACTTTATAAAGTCCCTTTATGTACTCCAATTCACCTGAAATCTTATAACCCTGTGACAATAAATAATCAGAATCATAAAACTGAACATCTGTGAATTTCACATTATCCTTAGACTTTTCAACCATACAGTACGACATAACATTTCCATATTTATCCGTCACATCTCCGAGTTCACCTTTGATATCATACTTAAAATTTTCGAACTCTTTATAACTATCATCTACTGCATCACGCATGAACACACATCGATCGCCAGTAGTCTGATCAATATATACTTTTGCCGGCATAGTTGATCTGTATGAATACCCATTTACGTTTTCTTCCGTATCTGTATAACCGTACTTTTCCGGATCAAAAATGCCATCCGTGGCATCAATTTCACGCATATAATATTTGTCAGTATATCCAGGCATCAACATAAGCTCATATAACGTGTATCCCTTGACGTTTTCTGCCTTTATACTGCCATCTTCGTTATAGTAAGTTCTGACATAATCTTCTACTGTATATTTTTTTCCATTATCGCCCTTTGTATATACGTGACAATCATGCGAATCATCCATGTCTACAATAATCGCCTGTATTTCATCATACCTCATCTCGGACGCCTGCTCCTTTTTCAGACCAGTGAGTCCATTCACGACAAAGCAATCAGCAACAGCTGTATAATCTGCTATAACAATACTTCCATCTGTTTTACCTGCATATACATACACTTCCGCATTCCCACTTATCCTGAAGTAAGACTTTGTTCCTTCCGGCTGTAACACTATGGCATCTGACTTCTTCTGTTTCTCATTGACATATAATTTGCCATCACCGATGATTTCAACTGAACCGCCATAAAAATCTCCCCAAGCGCACAACATACCTATGTGACTTGAACCCACCAGTTTGATCTTGAAATTATCTCCCATCATATTCATACTGAGCATATAGTCTGACATATTACAATTGGTGAGTGTCAGTGTATTTGTACTTTTGTCATAAACTGCACCTTTGACACTTGTCGCCGTTCCTTCCTGCGGAGTTCTGAAACTGTACACATATATCATGTCGTCTTTCTCCGAATTGTAGAACTGAACATATGCAAAGCTCATCTCCTCATCTTCACACGGTCCATTGTTCGCTGCCAACGCCACAACGCCGCCTGCTGTCAGAATTAAAATAAACGACAGCAAAAATGTTAGTCTTCTGAAATGTTTCATAGTCATTCCCCTTTCTATGATAGTTTGATAGTTCTCGTATATAGGTGAAATGCATCTTCCACCCATCTGTTTCATATCATAGATTATAGTCATTTGCTGCCGTTTTCGTAACGTTACATATGTCTCATATTCAATTTTGGATAGTTCTATCTCATTTTTTTAATCAATAATATCATTTTAAGTTTCCTGACACGGCTGGCCATCCAACACTTTCCCGTCTATAGCGTCATTCCTCGTGCCAACTGTAATAATACTGTATCAGACCTACCCTTGACTTAGTCCCTGTCTTTTCATTCATGGATGATATATGTCTGTATAATGATGCCCTGGATATATATAGTTCATCCGCAATCTTCTGTATACTTTCGTCAGATACAAGGAGTTTTTGCAAAACCTCCCGTTCACGCCCTGTGAGACTGTGCATGTCTGCAAATCGCTCAAAGTCCACCTCAGTTCTTTCACTTGAACGCCCCAACGCTTTCGTCACTTTTTCCTCATCATAACGTCTATATTGTTTCTTTTGAAGGCTCTCAAGTACAAATACTGCTATACTTATGAGAACCAGCAACAGTATAACTGTGACGCTCATTGCCATGATCCCCGGCGTTTTGACGATCACATATGATATAACTCCCACAATACCTGCACCAATATTATTTATCGTCCTGCCTGCTCCCGCCCAAAACGACTGCCACTTCATGGTATAGGAGACATTTATAAATCCTGTGGTGAAATAAACAACAAAAAATCCTGCTGCAAGATAAAATACAATGAGTCCTACGAGGAACGCTCCCCCAAATTCTATGACCAGCATTGCAATCACAGACAGCACTGTTACACAATACATCATCTGGTTCATAAATCTCTGATCCTTTATATCAAATAGCAATCCCGCTGCTATGCCGCTGATCGCCAGGAAAAGTCTTGGCCACTGACCTATATCCGCACCGCCCTCAGCATGTACAAGAGTCACAATATTGTCAAGTTCTGAAAATATGAAAGTCATGAGCAATATTACGATCACGAGCGCAAATGCTATAGACCTGCTGCTGGCGCTCTGCTCCGCAGCCTCTATCTTCTCTGGTGCGTACGCTGTATCACTATATACCATAAATATTATCATAATTACCACGACAGCCAATATGAACACCACAAACCGTATCGCCATGCTGCCTATGACATTATAGTTGATATACTGCAAAAACAGCCCTGCAGCATATGATATGCCGACCGTCACCGTGAGATGCTTTCTATCCATATATGCACCAGCCACAGCATGATATGTACAACCTCCTGTCATACCCCAGATAATGAAGAACACTATGCCATACAACAATATTATTCTTTCATTTCCGAACATTATCCCTGCAAGCGCAAATATCCCCACAAAATTCGAGGCTATAAGCACTTTTTTTACGATATTGTCACCTGCCTTTTTCTGGATCAGGGCATACATGAATACCCCCACTACGCTTGCAAGCAATATCACGCTCTGATAAAGAAGAACTTTCCTTGCATCCACCACTTCCGCAGCACGATTGTCATAGAAAAACTCTGTCCCCAGAAATACAAAACTGAACAGGGCAAGTACGACTATGCTCCTTATGTGTGTACTATCCAGACTTTTCTCTTTTGCAGTATTTCCTGTTATCTCATTTGACATATGATCTGCATCTCCCATTTGTTATATATCTAAAATAATATAGCGCTGGGGTTTTGTCAAAATATAAAAGACCGGTCATACCTAAGCATACCCGGTCCTTTTCATTAATCATCATTATTTTATAACTACATCTGGTTATTATCTCTTTGTGCCTTTTTCAGATACACGATCAGTCTCACCGCAGCTGTCAGTGCTATGACTATCCACGTGAATATATTTGTATACCAGATTCCCCAGAATCCCATATCCAAAGCATACATGAGGATCAGTGCAAACACAACCCTGCCGCCGACCTCCAGGAAACCATTTATCATGGAGAACACCACATCCCCCATGCCGTTTAAGGCACCTCTCAACGTATAGATAGTTCCAAGTGCAACATACATGCTGCCCGATATCACCATCCCCTTTGCGCCAAGGCGGATAACCTCCTGATCCGTCACGAAGAAATGAATGATGTTTTCTCTGAAAAGCAGTATTGCAACAAAGAGCACAGCACTTAATCCTATTGTTATGCATTCCGCCTGCCATACAGCCTTTTTTATTCTGTCATAGCGCTCTGCTCCAATGTTCTGTCCGGCAAATGTCGAAAGTGCAAGTCCCAGCGACGAAAACGGCTGGAATACTATCCCCTCCACCTTTCCAGTTGCAGTGTAAGCCGCCATGACCGCAGGACCATATCCATTTATAAGCGCCTGGAGAAGTGAGCACGATATGGAGATCATAGAAGTCTGGACTGCCATTGGAAGTCCTATCTTGAAATCTTCCTTTAATATACTATGCTCTACCCTAAAGTCTTCTCGTCTGAGCTTAAAATATGAATTGGTTTTCACTGCATATACTATCGAGCCCACTCCAGAGACAATCTGACTGAATGCAGTTGCATACGCAGCTCCGGCAACTCCCATATCCAGATATACCACAAGTATTATATCCAGCACTGCATTTATAACTGATGCAATCATTAGGAATATCAGTGGAGTTCTCGAATCACCAAGTGCACGAAGTATCGACGATATTCCGTTGTACACAGCCACCGCAACCGTAAACGCACAGGTTATCTTCATATACGTGTAAGCATATGGTACTGTCTCGGCAGGGGTATTCATGAGTCTGATGAGCGGCTCCGTCAGGCAGAATCCCAGCACACTCATGAGGATTCCGACTGTCAGTATCACATACACAGCATTTGCAATGGCCTTTTTCACCATATCATCCTGCTTGGCTCCAAAATACTTCGATATGACCACTCCTATTCCCGCTGCCATCCCACTACACAAAGAAAAGAACAGGAAACTTATCATTCCAACCGAACCGACTCCTCCAAGGGCATTTGCCCCAAGATGCCTTCCGACAACCACTGAATCTACCACACTGTAGACCTGCTGAAACAGGTTACCTATGAGCAAAGGAATCGAGAACTTCATGATAAGTTTCAGACTGTTCCCTTCTGTCATATCCATCACATGTTCTTTTCTATTTAATTGTTTCTCTGATACTGTACTGTTCAATACTTTCTCCACTATGCGCTCCTCTGACATTCTTTTATGACGTCTTATTCTTTCTGATCGTTCACCCATACATAGTCTCGCAGTATCTTCTTTATACAATACAAATAATACACATATTCTAATATATGTGTATAAATAACCCTCTTATCTGCTAACCCGTTACTGCATCATAACACATATATAATAATGAGCAACAGCTAATTAGCTAATAAACTCGAGTTACGTTCCTTTTAGTTCTCAATATAGTCGATATAATCACTCTCATCAGCAAATAACTGATACTGACCGTCCACATATCCCATATACCCATCTGACACGAAATAACCTTTTAACATAATCACGCCTCCTGTTCGCTCATTTGAACTGTATCTACAAAACATTTTTTGAATGCATTCCGCACCTGCATTCCCTAATATGGCTCTATCTTACTTTGTCAAGTGTCCAAAAAAATGTACATCATGTTACTGTTTTTTCGCACCATTATGCGTGACATGTATCTGTGTTCATATTATAATAGATATAACTTTTTTATATTATTTTATGCTGTCTTACTGCAGCAACGAGGAGGAAAATATGTACTACGGAGCGCTCGAAGCCGGCGGTACCAAGATGGTATGCGCAATAGGCGATGAAAACAAGAACATCATAGACAGAATATCTATTCCAACAGATACGCCTGATCTATCTGTTCCTGTCATGATAGACTATTTTAAAAAACACAACATATCAGCACTTGGCATAGGAACATTCGGACCGGCAAATGTAAACCAGAATTCCCCATCATATGGAACCATTTTAAAGAGTCCTAAGAAAGCATGGGAGGGATTCAATTTCTATAGAACATTCAGCGAGGCTCTTAAGTGTCTGGTAGTTGTGGATACAGACGTAAATGCAGCTGCATGGGGCGAATTTCTGTTCGGCGCATTAAAAGGACTTCATTCCGGAATGTATCTCACCATAGGCACCGGTATAGGTGGCGGCGTGATAGTTGACGGACACCTCATTCACGGCATGATGCATCCGGAAACCGGTCATATCCTCATACCTAGACGCGATGGCGATGACATGCAATGTTCATGCCGTTTTCATCAGAATTGTGCTGAGGGCCTGGCTGCGGGACCTATGCTGGAGCGAAGAACTGGGATGAAGGGCAAAGACATCCCCGCCGACTCACCTGTATGGGATCTGGAAGCGTACTATATAGCAGAAGCTCTTGTAAACTATACCATGTGCTACTCTGTTGAGAGGATAGTCCTTGGGGGCGGCGTCATGTCCAATGAATTCCTGTTTCCTATGATCCGTAAATATTACACCGAACTTCTCTCCGGGTACATTGATATGCCACAGGTAAAGGATACGAACACGTATATTGTACCTGCAAAGCTTGAAGGCAACCAAGGGATCATCGGAGCCATGAACCTTTTCTAAACCGGAAACTATATACACAAACACCCCATCATCACATTTGCAATTGAGATGATGGGGTGTTTGCTATAATTTTATCCAATTTCTGTATCGTATTATCTAAAAGCCTACGCAAAGAAGGCAAAATACAAAAGAACTATAACTCCAAGAACTATTCTGTACCATCCAAATATCTTGAAATCATGTTTCTTGATGTAGCCCATAAGGAATTTGATCACCACAATAGAAACAAGATATGCCACTACACATCCTATTATAAGTATAGCAAGCTCTGCACTGGTAAATGAAAGTCCAAACTTTATAAGCTTAAGTGCACTGAGACCAAACATGACTGGAACTGCCAGGAAAAATGTAAACTCCGCAGCTGCCACCCTTGATACGCCCAAAAGCAATGCACCTATGATGGTCGCACCTGAACGGGAAGTTCCCGGGATGATTGAAAGCACCTGAAACATTCCTATGAAAAAAGCGGTTTTGTATGTAATATCATTCAGCGTCTCAACCTTAGGTGTCCTGGTCTTATTCCAGTTCTCGATCACGATAAATGCAATTCCATAAAATATAAGAGCTATCGATATAACCACTGCGGTGTGCAGATGAGCCTCAATAAAATCATCAAACAATAACGTAACTACAGCTCCCGGTATACAGGCAACAACCGTCTTAAACCACATGCTCCAAGTATCCTTCTTGAATACCGACTGGGTCTTGTCTTTCATCTGGAACGGCCACATCTTCTTCCAGAATATGGTAACTACGGCAAGTATTGCGCCAAGCTGTATGATGACAAAGAACATATCCTTAAAGCTGTCGCTGGCATCAAGTGTGATGAACTCATCCACAAGAAGCATATGTCCTGTACTGCTGATTGGCAGCCACTCTGTGATTCCCTCAACGATACCAAGGAACACCACCTTAAGTATCTCAATAAAACTAAGTGCCATTTTTTCTCTCCTTCTGATTCGACCTTAATCTCTGATTATCTTGCTGCAGCCTTTTGTATCATTGTGTCTGGATTGTCAGTGTCAGCCGGCTGCGTCCTTTATAATAACATATTCTGCTACATTGTACATCATACTTTTTTAAGCTTTAGAAAATGTTGAGATTATGTTTACATTATATCTACATTTGAGCAGTTATATTTGGCTTTTACCACCCGTCTTTTGAAAAGTTTCAAGAGATTTACAGCTATCCGGAATGACCGTCCCCCAGATCTCAACCAGCTTATCCACGGAGAATGCTGCATTTGCAGGGCTTGTGGATGGAAGTATCACCGGTTCCATATCGAGTTCTTTCTGCTGATATTTTGAAAAATACTTCCCTGATGTCTTTCCATTACATATGACTTTTGTCACCTTTGATGAACTGATTATTTTCCCAAGATCTGTAGGGATTACATTTTTTATGCTGCTGTCACTTGAACCTATTATGTCGCAGCTGTATATGGCATCCCAGAGTGCAATGTGATGTGCATGAAGCATGATCTTCTTCTCTTCAATGGTGGTTGGAAGTTCTTCCCCCAGCACCCTGCTCATAACCTTCCAGAATCTGTTCTGGGGATGTCCATAAAAGAACATCTGCTCTCTGGACTTCACTGATGGCAGACTTCCCAATATAAGTATCTCCGAATCATCATCATAAAGCGGTGGAAATGGATGTACTATATGCTCATATTTTTGTGATTTCTTGTTCTGTGATCCCATAATTCTGCCTCCCTTGTTGGACATCTATCCATAATAAATACAGATAATAAATCCAGACTCTCTTTTAATATACAACCCTATTCATAATAAATTCAGACTCATTTTTAATACCCACCCATTTTTGCCTAATATATTGTAATCTGCATGTTGGTAATGCGCAAGTGTAATGCGCAAGAGGCAATTCACAAGAGGATAATGTACAAGAGGGTAATGCGCAAGAAACAATTTTATTTACCCGATTTAATTTACATCCATAGCAAATTCATGTATATTAATAAAGTTAACGCATTTTCGCACGATATTCACGATATTAAGGAGGTCTGGCGCGGTGCGGGGGCAAACATTTTTGGAGGGAATATGACATGAAAACCAGAGAATCTTTTAACAACAAATGGGGCTTCATCCTTGCCTGCATCGGCTCTGCCGTGGGAATGGGCAACATCTGGATGTTTCCCACAAGGGTCTCCGTGTACGGGGGCGGATCTTATCTCATCCCCTATTTTATATTTGTAGTACTTATAGGATTTACCGGAGTCATTGGCGAGATGAGTTTTGGCCGGGCTACAAGGTCTGGACCAATCGACGCATTTGGAATCGCCATGGAACGAAAAGGGAAACGAAAACTTGGAGAGCTGCTCGGCGGAATACCTGTGCTTGGTGCCCTTGCAATGGCAATCGGCTACACCGTAGTCATGGGATGGATACTCAAGTATATGATCGGTGCTTTCACAGGAAGCACGCTGGCTCCGGCTGACATAGACGGATTCAGCGCTGAATTTGGCGGCATGGCATCTGCATTTGGCAATAATGTATGGCAGATCATAGCCCTCGTCATAGGAATCGTCATCCTCATGTTTGGAGTTGGAAATGGCATTGAAAAGGCAAATAAGATCCTGATGCCTGCATTCTTTGTGCTGTTCGTCATTCTGGCTATATACGCGGCATGCCAGCCTGGTGCAATAGATGGATATAAATACATATTCCGCATAGAACCAAAGGTTCTCGCGGATCCCAAGACATGGATATTTGCCCTGGGACAGGCATTCTTCTCACTGTCTGTCGCAGGAAACGGAACTCTGATATACGGCTCCTACCTTCCCGACAGCGAGGACATTCCGGAAGCTGCCGGACGAGTGGCACTCTTCGATACCATTGCCGCCATGCTTGCAGCGCTTGTCATCATACCCGCGATGGCAACTGCCGGAGCTCAGCTGAACCAGGGAGGTCCCGGACTTCTGTTCATCTTCCTGCCTTGTCTGTTCAAATCAATGCCGGGAGGATATATCATAGCTATCATCTTCTTTGTGGCTGTGTTTATGGCTGGACTGTCATCACTCATCAATCTGTATGAAGCACCGATTGCAACTGTTCAGGAAAAACTGGGTGTCGGCAGAAAAACCGCATGTGCCATCATTGGTGCCATTGCGGTTGTTGTGTCAATCTGCATACAGGGTATTGTGTCAGACTGGATGGATATTCTGTCCATCTACATCTGCCCGCTCGGTGCAGGGCTTGCCGGAATTATGTTCTTCTGGGTATGTGGCAAAAAATATGTTGAGGAGCAGGTCAACACAGGAAGAGAAAAGAAATTCACGGAGAAGTTCGTTCCTATCTGCAAATACATCTACTGTCCTGTATGTCTTCTCGTATTGATACTTGGTATCCTGCTCGGAGGTATCGGCTAAACATATAAAAGCAGCCTGACGGATCATCACCATGTATAACACTGGCGATGTACGCAGACTGCTTTTTCTTGTTTATATCCTTGATCGTGTATAATGTTACATTTTATGTCTGTATCTGGCAATTATATGCAATGCCCTATCTGCATCAAGTGGCTTTGCTATATGCTCATTCATACCCGCCGCCTTGCACTTCTTCACATCCTCTGAAAATGCATTTGCCGTCATAGCGATGATCGGAATAGTTTCTGCATCTTCAAGATCCGAGCTTCTTATCTGCCTGGTGGCCTCAAGTCCATCCATCTCTGGCATCATCACATCCATGAGTATCACATCAAAGCTTCCAGCAGGGTGTGATCTGTATATCTCAACAGCCTCCCGGCCATTTGCCGCAGTTGTAGTCAATGCACCAGCCGTCTCCACCATAAAAGCTGCTATCTCCATATTGAGTAAATTATCCTCAACTAACAGTATCTTCATTCCATCAAGCCTGACCGCTTCATGATCCTCCGGTATCACCGGCTCAGTGACATCTGTGCAAATCTCAAACGGTATCTTCACAGTAAATGTAGAACCCACACCCGGCTTACTGTCAACCTCAATGCTTCCTCCCATTAGGTCAAGAAGTTCCTTTGTGATAGCCATGCCAAGACCTGTTCCCTGATACTTTGTTCCCGCATCTGTGTGCTCCCTTGAAAACGGCTCGAACAGATGACTGATGAACTTCTGGCTCATTCCGACTCCTGTGTCAGCTATCCTGAACACATAGTTGGAATGCCTGTCGTCTACAGGTATCTCGTCCATCCACGCCTCTGCCGTTCCGCCCGGCTTGTTGTACTTGATGGCATTTGTCAGTATATTAAGAGAGATCCGCTGAAGATGAAGCGGACTGCCTA
>OLGZ01001559.1_pt1 | contig 12676 bp, 10 predicted proteins | sample 1605981 | NCBI WGS metagenome assembly OLGZ01 (sample SAMN03283291) | human gut metagenome | biome: human-associated habitat; material: feces | host: Homo sapiens | place: Peru | collected 2012 | reverse complement strand
AACGTACCAATGTATCCTGAGGAGCACAAGCTGGAGGAATAACAGGGTTGATGAACACACCTGCATCATAAGCCATCTTGGTAACCACGAAGGTCTTCTCTGCATCGCGTACGTAAAGAGGAATGATTGGGCTCTCTGTCTCACCAATCTCGAAACCTTCCTCACGGAAACGCTTCAATGCATAGTGGGTAACATCCCAGAGATTCTCGAAACGCTCTGGTTCATTCTGAATGATGTGGAGTGCCTCAAGCGCTGCTGCTGTAGCTGCTGGAGTGTTGGATGCACTGAAGATGTAGGTACGGCAGTTGTGACGGAGGAAGTTGATGGTATCCTTGTCTGATGCGATGAAACCGCCGATAGATGCCAAGCTCTTTGAGAAGGTACCCATGATGAGGTCTACCTCATCGGTCAGACCGAAGTGGTCGCAAACGCCACGTCCCTGCTTGCCGAATACGCCAAGGCCATGAGCCTCGTCTACCATGATAGAACAGTTGTACTTATGCTTGAGCTTTACAATCTCAGGCAAGTTAGCCAAATCGCCCTCCATAGAGAACACGCCATCCACAACGATGAGCTTGATAGCATCCTCAGGAAGCTTAGAGAGCACACGCTCCAGATCTTCCATATCGTTGTGCTTGTAGTGAAGCTGGGTAGCGAAAGAGAGACGGCGACCGTCTACGATGGAAGCGTGGTCGCGATCATCACAGATGATATAGTCGTTACGACCTACCACACATGCCAACACACCCTGGTTCACAGAGAAACCAGTAGAGAAGCACAATGTCTCATCCTTACCCATAAACTCAGCGAGCTCTTTCTCGAGCTGCACATGTAAATCGAGGGTACCATTGAGGAAGCGGCTTCCTGCACAGCCAGAGCCGTACTTGTCGAGCGCAGCCTTAGCTGCATCGATAACGCGCTGGTCGTTGGTTAAACCCTGATAAGCATTAGAGCCGAACATCAAAATCTTGTGACCGTCAATGTCGGTAACCTCGGTCATCTGCTTACTTGTGATTTCACGGAAATATGGATACACACCGGCAGCCATATACTTCTGTGGTTCACGATAATTCTTGTATCTTTCTTGTAATTGTCCCATTATTAATAGGTGTACTTTATTTTCGATTTTTTATTTTTCTACATTTCAGGGTGCAAAGATACAAAAAAAGACTAATAAATCCGCTATTTTCCTAAGAAAGTTTATTTTTAGCGTTTTTTTTAATGATAAATCTTGCCATTTTAGGTATTTTTATTACTTTTGCAGTACAAAATCACTAAACTCTTGACACAAAAATGAAGAAAAAGATAATATTCATCATGAATCCCATTTCGGGAACAGCCAGCAAGGCTGGCATTCCGAATCTGATAGATTCAACTTTGGACAAAGAGCTTTTTGAGTACGAGATAAAATTGACTGAAAGAGCAGGACATGCATCGGAACTGGCTACAGAGGCCAAGAACAACCACGCCGACATCGTAGTGGCTGTGGGGGGAGACGGAACCGTCAATGAAGTAGCCCGTTCGCTGGTTCATTCGGACACGGCCCTGGGCATTCTGCCTTGCGGTTCGGGCAACGGATTGGCACGCCATCTTCTCCTGCCGATGAACCTGAAGAAGAGCATCGAGGTTATCAACGCATGCAAGATTCACGACCTCGACTATGGCGTCATCAACGGTCATCCATTCTTCTGCACCTGCGGCATGGGCTTCGACGCCTTCGTCAGCATGAAGTTTGCAGAGAGTGGCAAACGGGGACCTATCAGCTATGCAGAAAACATACTGAGAGAAGGACTGAAGTATGAGCCGGAGACGTATACGCTGGAAGACGAGACGGGAACCAAGCAATACAAGGCGTTCCTGATTTCCTGCGCCAACGCATCGCAATATGGCAACAATGCCTATATTGCTCCGCAGGCTTCGATGAGCGACGGACTGATAGACGTTGTCATCATGGAGCCGTTCGATGTGATTGAGGCTCCGCAGGTCAGCTTCGACATGTTCAACAAGACACTCGACAAAAACTCGAAAATCAAATCGTTCCGTTGTAAGAAGTTGCATATCACGAGAAGCCAGCCTGGCGTGATACACTATGACGGCGACCCGGTTATGACGGGAGCCGAAATAGATGTTCATCTTGAAGAAAAAGGCATCAAGATGGTAGTTAACCCATTTGCTGACAAGAGCGTACGCAAGCCAAACATGATACAGAATGGCATTGCCGAGTTCTTCAACGATCTGAATGCCGTGCGCGACGATATCCACAAGGACATCCAGCGACAGAGCAAGAAGGTGGAAGCCATCAGCAAAATGGTGCAAAGGAAACTGAACCTTTGAAATAGTGATTAATGAGTAGTGAGTAGTGATTAATTTGCCTGCGGGTTGACATCATCCCTGTGCAATTACCCACTAATCACTACTAAATAATCACTACTCACTAATAATTAATCACTAATAATTAATCACTACTAAACAATCACTATTCCAGATAAAATTCTTCCGTAATTTTCGCATACCATTCAGAGCGGTTTCCTTCAGAATCCGTCATGATTTCCGTGCACTTATCCATCATGCCCGCACGACGCTTGGAGAAGGCAACAAGATAGCGCTTGGGCTGCTTGCGCTCCACCGTCTTTACGCCACACTGACGGACAAGCGAAAGTCCTGAGCAATAGGCTTCTGAAACAAAAGACTCCAGCACATCGGCTGGCACTATCGCAGAGAACACGCCCTCATCGGAAAGCCATCGTCTGACACCCTTCATCAGAACCGGGAACGGCAGACTGTCAGAATGTCGAGCCATTGCACGCTTACTGTCAGGATTTTTCAATCCATTCACAAAGAAAGGCGGATTGCTTACTATCGCATCGAAAAGTATTCCGTCAGCCTTAGCCGCTTCCGACTTTTCCATCATTTTCTCACCCTCCTTCATCACCTTGCCATTCCCCATTTCCATCCTTTCATCCTGTCCCCTCAACAGATGTTCTTCAGAAAGATCCTGCAAGGCGCAGCACGCTATCCCTACCCGGTCGGCAAAAGGACTGGCTGCCACATTCTCCCTAGCCTGCATGCAGGCATCCGGATCAATATCTATTCCCCAAACCTGAGCCTCAGGGAAACGCTGCGCCATCATGAGCGAGATAAGTCCCGTACCCGACCCGATGTCGAGTATACGTTGTCCACCCTCAGCCCATGCACCCAGCAGCACCCCGTCGGTGCCCACCTTCATCGCACAGCGATCCTGCTGTATTTCAAACTGTTTAAATGTAAATCCAGCCATAAATCTTCTCTCGTTATTTTTTATTTTCCAAAACTATCCATTTCAGAGATAATAACGTGCAACAGAGCCATATATTGTAAAATATCGGGAAAAAGACTGTCTTTTGCCACTCATAACGGAGATAAATCGGCTTTTATTTATTAAATAATCTATACTTCTACACGAATTCGCAAAAAAATGAGTAACTTTGCACCTTAAAAATAAGAATTCGATAAAAGAAATGAAAAGAAACGAAACTCAGATACAAATGTTTGCCGATTTCGAGGGCGATCCAAGCTCATTGCTCACAGAAAATCCGGCAGGAATCTATCCGATGCTCTGCACCAGAGAGCTCGTTGCCTTTCCTACTGTGCTCATCCCTATCGTCGTGGGGAGAGCTGCCAGCAAGAATCTGGCAGAAAAACTGGCTAACAAGCCAAACACCATCTTCTGCGTCTTCTGCCAGAAGAACAAGGATGAAGACCAACCAAAGGAAGCCGACCTGTATGATACAGGTGTCTTCGCCAAACTCGTAAAGGTAATCAACATGCCTGACGGTTCGGGCAACCAGACCATCATCATCCAGTGCCTGGGCAGATGTCACCTGGAGAAAATCGAGAAAACCACTCCATACTATAGCGCCAGCGTAACAAGTCTGCCGGAAATATGGCCAGCGGAAAACGATACCGATTTCCCAACCATCCACCAGACACTCCTGAAGGAAACCATCAGCTATATCAACGCCAACGATAATATCCCTACCGACCTGGTTTATGCCATCAACGAGATGTCGCATAGCACCATCCAGGGAAACTTCATCTGCAGCGCCATCCCTTTCAGCATCGAAGACAAGATGAAGATGCTGGAACAGGACACACTGAACGACCGTCTGCTGGAAGCCCTCAGGGCTTTGCACAAGGAATCGAAACTGCTCCACCTGCAGAACGAAATCAGCATGAAGACCCGCTATGACCTGGACGAGGAACAGAAGGAATACTTTCTGAAACAGCAGATAAGAAACATCAGAAAGGAACTGGGAGATGGAGACGGAAGACCGGAGAGAAAGGAAATCATAGAGAAAGCCAAAGGAAAGAACTGGAACGAGGCCACTCAGAAGATATTCAAGAAGGAACTTGCCAAGCTGGACACCATCCATCCGCAAAGTCCCGACTACTCCATACAGATAAGCTTCCTGCAGACCATGGTAGACCTGCCTTGGAATGAATATACCGAGGACGACCTGAGTCTGTCGCGCGCCAAGAGAATCCTGAACCGTGACCACTACGGCATGGAAAAGGTGAAGGAGCGCATCCTGGAATACCTGGCTGTAAGAGCACTGAACGGCGGACAGAAGAGTCCGATACTCTGCCTCTACGGTCCTCCGGGAGTAGGAAAGACCAGTCTCGGCAAGAGCATCGCCGACGCCATGAAGCGCAAATACGTGCGCATGTCATTGGGCGGTCTGCACGACGAGGCAGAAATACGCGGTCATCGCCGCACCTATATCGGAGCCATGCCAGGACGCATCATCAAGAACATCCAGAAGGCTGGCAGCAGCAACCCTGTCTTCATCCTCGACGAGATAGACAAGGTGGGCAAGAACAACTTCCAGGGCGACCCGGCATCGGCTCTGCTCGAAGTGCTGGACCCGGAACAGAACAACGCCTTCCACGACAACTATCTGGATGCCGACTACGACCTCTCGAAGGTTCTCTTCATCGCAACAGCCAATGACCTGGGAAGCATCCCACGCCCATTGCTCGACCGTATGGAGCTGATAGAAGTGGGCGGATACATTACCGAGGAAAAGATAGAAATAGCCAAGCGCCACCTGGTACCTAAGGAACTGGAGAACAACGGTCTTGACAAGCAGGAGGAGAAAATCAGCTTCAACAAGGCTGCCCTGGAATGCATTATCGAGCACTATACACGCGAAAGCGGAGTAAGACAGCTGAAGAAGCAGATCAACAAGTGCCTGAGAAAGGTGGCATACAAGATGGCATGTGACGGCAAGCTGGAGCATCCTACCATCGGCATGGACGAGGTGAAGGAACTCCTGGGCAATCCGCCATTCAACCGCGACATCTATCAGGGCAACGACTATGCCGGAGTGGTAACCGGACTGGCGTGGACCTCTGTGGGCGGCGAGATTCTCTTCATCGAGACCTCATTGAGCCGTGGCAAGGCAGGCAAGCTGACCCTTACCGGCAATCTGGGTGACGTGATGAAGGAGTCGGCAGTCATCGCCCTGGAATACATCAAGTCGCACATCGACCTGCTGGGCGTAGACTACCGCATCTTCGAGAACTGGAATCTCCACATCCACGTACCGGAAGGAGCCACTCCGAAAGACGGTCCATCGGCAGGTATCACCATCGCCACCAGCATCGCCTCGGCCATCACCCAGCGCAAGGTTCGCAAGAACACTGCCATGACGGGCGAAATCACCCTGCGCGGAAAGGTTCTGCCAGTAGGCGGCATCAAGGAGAAGATACTTGCAGCCAAGCGCGCCGGCATCACCGACATCGTAATCTGCAAGGACAACCGCAAGGACATCGAAGAGATTCCGGCAAAATATCTCAAGGGCGTATCCTTCCACTATGTAGAAGACGTGGCCGACGTATGGGAATTTGCCCTCACCGATGAAAAGGTAAAGCACCCTATCGACTTCACCATTCCAGAAAATGACAAAAAGAATTAAAAATGAAATTTGAATTACAAGTAACAGATAAGGCTAGCGATGCACGCACCGGCATCATCACCACCGACCACGGACAGATCAAGACTCCTATCTTCATGCCAGTAGGAACGGTGGGCAGCGTGAAAGGTGTACACTTCGAGGAACTCAAAAAGCAGGTGAAGGCTCAGATCATCCTGGGCAATACCTATCACCTCTATCTGCGTCCGGGACTTGAAGTAATCAAGGCTGCAGGCGGACTGCACAAGTTTAACGGCTGGGACCGCCCTATCCTCACCGACAGCGGCGGCTTCCAGGTATTCTCGCTCACGGGCATCCGCAAGCTGAAGGAGGAAGGTTGCGAATTCCGCTCACACATCGACGGAAGCAAGCACTTCTTCACACCGGAAAACGTGATGGATACGGAGCGCATCATCGGTGCCGACATCATGATGGCTTTCGACGAATGCCCTCCGGGACAGAGCGACTTCCAGTATGCCAAGAAGAGTCTTGAACTGACCCAGCGCTGGCTGGACCGCTGCCTGAAGCGCTTCAACGAGACCGAACCACTCTACGGCTACCAGCAGAGCCTCTTCCCTATCGTACAGGGCTGCACCTTCCCGGAACTCCGCCGCGAGGCAGCCAAGTTTATCGCAGACAAGGGAGCAGACGGCAACGCCATCGGAGGTCTGGCTGTAGGCGAGCCTACCGAGGTGATGTATGAGATGATAGAAGTGGTGAACGAAATCCTGCCAAAGGACAAGCCACGTTACCTGATGGGCGTGGGTACCCCTCAGAACATTCTGGAAGCCATCGAGCGAGGCGTAGACATGTTCGACTGCGTGATGCCAACCCGCAACGGAAGAAACGCGATGCTCTTCACCTACAACGGCACCATGAACATGCGCAACAAGAAATGGGAGATGGACTTCAGCCCAGTAGATCCGGACGGATGCGAAATCGACCAGATTACCAGCAAGGCATACCTGCACCACCTCTTCAAGGCACAGGAACTCCTGGCGATGCAAATAGCCAGCATCCACAACCTCTCGTTCTATCTGCGACTCGTTACCGATGCACGCCAGCATATAGAGCAGGGCGACTTCGTACAGTGGAAGCGATCTGTCATCGACCAGCTCGGCAGAAGAATTTAAATTACTGAAGTTAGGAGCAAGAAGTCTCAGGAGCATGAAGCCCCCGACGGCTCCTGCTCCCGGAAAATACTGATTTATGAAAGATTTTAAATACATCAGAAAACATCGCAGAAGATTAAAGTTCGGCAGAACCATGGCTCGAAGATTCGGATGGCTCACCGCTGCCCTCAGATGGCTGGGCAGAAAACTGAGCTGGATGGGAAAGGTCATGCGATGGATTGGGCATAAACTGCGATTCCTCAAGGTGCTCAAGTATCTCAACCCACTGAGATACATCAAACGATTGGACTGGTATATCATCAAGAAGTTCGTAGGCTACTACTTCTTCTCGATAGCGCTCATCATCACCATTGCCATCGTGTTCGACTTCAACGACAACCTGTCGAAGTTTACCGAGTATCATGCACCGGCACGAGCTATCATCTTCGATTACTATGCCAACTTCGTGCCATACTTCGCCAACCTCTTCAGTGCGCTGTTCGTGTTCGTAGCGGTCATCATGTTCACCTCCAAACTGGCAGGCAATTCAGAGATCATCGCCATGCTGGCATCGGGAGTATCGTTCAAGCGCCTGCTTCGCCCGTACATGATTACCTGCATATTCCTCTCGGCACTCTCCTACACGCTCTCTGCCTATGTGATTCCGCACGGCACGGTCATCCGACAGAACTTTGAGACGATGTACAAGAACAAAAAGAAGAATACCTCTGCCGAAAACGTGCAGCTGCAGGTGGACCGAGGCGTGATAGCCTACATCCAGCATTACGACAACAACTCGAAGAGGGGCTACGGATTCTGTCTAGACAAGTTCCAGGAAAAGAAACTGGTGAGCCACCTGACAGCATCAGAAATACAGTATGATACCATCAGCGACTCCAAATACCACTGGAAACTAACCAACTGGAAGGTACGCCGACTGCATGGCATGAAAGAGAAGATTACGAGCGGAATGAATAAAGATACGCTCATCACCATGGAGCCAACCGACCTGGTCTACTCCAAGGGACAGCAGGAAACCTTTACCAGTCCGGAGCTGAAGGATTACATCTCCAAGCAGATCAACCGCGGTTCGGGCAATGTGGTACAGTACAAGGTGGAGTATCATAAGCGCATCGCCTCCTCCTTCGCCTCATTCATCCTCACCATCATCGGTGTGTCGCTCTCCTCACGCAAGCGCAAGGGCGGCATGGGTAAGGCTCTGGGACTGGGTCTGGCTTTGAGTTTCGGCTATATCATGCTGCAGACCGTCTGCGCCACCTTCGCCATCCAGGCAAACTTCCCGCCGATGCTGGCGGCATGGTTGCCTAACTTCATTTACGCCTTCGTGGCATACTTCTGCTACCGCAAGGCACCGAGATAATAAACATTGAAAAAAGAAAGAAAATGTATTTCGACGAATTAGATTTAAACGACAACGTGCTCGACGCATTATACGATATGCGATTCGACACATGCACCCCAGTACAGGAAAAATGTATACCAGAGATATTGGAAGGTCATGATGTGCTCGGCGTAGCCCAGACCGGAACCGGAAAGACAGCTGCCTATCTGCTGCCGGTATTGAGCAAGCTGGATGATGGTGGCTATCCTAAGGATGCCATCAACTGCGTCATCATGTCGCCTACCCGTGAGCTCGCACAGCAGATTGACCAGGCGATGCAGGGCTTCGGCTATTACCTGCAGGACGTGAGCAGCGTGGCTGTATACGGTGGAAACGACGGCAACCGCTACGATCAGGAGCTGAAGAGTCTCCGCATGGGTGCCGATGTAGTCATCGCTACACCAGGACGTCTCATCACCCACATCTCGCTGGGCAACGTAGACCTCAGCAAGGTAAGCTTCTTCATCCTCGACGAGGCCGACCGCATGCTCGACATGGGTTTCTCTGAGGATATCAATACCATCGCTGCCAAGCTGCCTAAGACTTGCCAGACCATCATGTTCTCGGCTACCATGCCAGAGAAGATTGAGGAATTGGCAAAGTCGCTGCTCAAGGATCCGGTAGAGATCAAGCTCGCAGTGAGCAAGCCTGCAGAGAAAATCAAGCAGGAGGCTTACGTATGTTACGAAACCCAGAAGATGACCATCATCAAGGATATCTTCAAGGCTGGCGACATGAAGCGTGTCATCATATTCAGCGGCAGCAAGATGAAAGTGAAGCAGCTGGCTGCTGCCCTCCAGCAGACCGGTATCAACTGCGGCGCCATGCACTCAGACCTGGAGCAGGCTGAGCGTGATGATGTGATGTTCAAGTTCAAGAGCGGTCAGTATGACGTGCTCGTGGCTACCGACATCGTGGCTCGTGGTATCGACATCGACGACATCGAGATGGTTATCAATTATGACGTGCCTCACGATACCGAAGATTACGTTCACCGCATCGGTCGTACAGCACGTGCCAACCGCGACGGTAGAGCCATCACCTTCGTCAACGAAGAGGACATGTTCTGGTTCCAGCAGATTGAGAAGTTCCTGGAGAAGGTGGTAGAGAAGATGCCGCTTCCTGAGGGATGCGGCGAGGGGCCTGAATATATCAAGCTGAACAAGCCTAGCAAGAAAGGCGGACGTGGAGGCAAGGGCGGAAACGGACGCAAGGGCAATGGACGTGGCGGAAATGAGAACGGCGAAAAGACCAAGGCTAAAAACAGACGCCAGAAAGACCGCGAGCAGACTGCTCATAAGCATAAGCCAAACAACCCTAACAACCGACAGGAGAAAGCTCCTAAGGAAGGAAAGGTACAGAACGGTGAGGCTCAGCAGAACGGTCAGAACAATCAGCAGAACGGTCAGAACGGACAGCAGAAGAAGGGCAACAAGAAGCCTCAGCAGAACAAGCCATATCCACAAAACCAGGAAGGCGAACAGACAAGAAGCAACGACAATCCAAACAACAAGCGTCGCAACAACAACAAACGCCGCAATGGTAACAATGGCAACAACGGTAACAATGCTGAGAATGCAAACCCTCAGCAGCGCCCTGGTACAGAAAACAATGTACGCCCAGGAAGCAACGGTCGTGGCAGAGGCGTAGCTCAGAAGAAGCAGAATCCAAACAACCAGCAGAAGCAGAATGCAGCTCCACAGAAACCGGGGGCAGCTCCTCAGCAGAAGCCAGCCCCAGCTCAGAAAAAGGGCGACAAGCAGGGTTCACGCAAGTATGAGCCAGTGGTAAATCCACAGAAGAAAGAAAACGTGGTAAAGAAAATCTTCAACAAGATTTTCGGATTCAAGAAGTAATATAACAAGTCGCAAAAAGGCAAAAGCATTCAAACCCTGATTGCTTTTGCCTTTTACGTTTTCCTTTCGACCGATAACCGTTAGTTCTGTCATCAATAGTGTTAAAAATCATAAGAATCACATCGGTTCGCATTATTTTTATTATCTTTGCATCATAACAAGACATATAATTAATAAATATAGAATTATGAATATAGGAGATAAAATACCAGAGATTCTTGGCATTGACCAGGACGGACATGAGATAAAGGCAAGCGACTACCGTGGTCGCAAGATAGTGCTCTACAGTTATCCGAAGGCTAACACCAGCGGATGCACTGCCGAGGCCTGCTCACTGCAGGCACATAAGGAGGAGCTGGCAGCAGCCGGTTACGAGATTATCGGCGTGAGCAAGGACAAGCAGGCTCTGCAGAAGAAGTTTGCAGAAACCAAGGGTTTGCAGTTCCCTCTTATCGCAGATACCGAAACCACCCTACTGCAGGAACTCGGCTGCTGGGGCGAGAAGGTAACCTGCGGCAGAAAGACCATCGGCATCCTCCGCACCACTTATCTCGTCAACGAAGAAGGCGTCATTGAGAAGATTTTCACTCCAAAGGAGATCAAGACCAAGATTCATGCAGAGCAGATTCTGGATTACATCCATCAATAAGCCTACAACAGAATGGACAATATTGTCATCGAACTTTTTCTGTTGAGCATCGGAGCCAGTTTTGTGCAACGCACCACTGGCTTCGGTTTTGGCATCTTCATCATGACGATGCTCCCCTCCATCATGCCCTCATACGGTGAGGCAACAACCCTCTCAGGCATCCTGGCGATGACCACCTCCCTGATCATCGTCATTCAGAAATACAAGTACATCACCTGGAGGCGACTGCTGCCCATTCTGTTCACCTTCATCATCATCTCCATCGGAGCCATCTTTGTGCTCAAGCGGATGGAATATCACATACTGAACATATTGCTCGGTATTACGCTGATCATCGTGAGCATCTACTTCGCCTTCTTCAGCAAGCGCATCAAGGTGAAGACTACGCTGCCCGTGCAGGTTACGGCAGGAACATTGAGCGGACTGATGGGAGGATTCTTCGGTATGCAGGGACCACCAGCCGTACTCTATTTCGTCAGTTCAGAACCCGACAAGGATCGCTATCTGGCGATGACACAGACCTATTTTCTGGCAGGCAATCTGATGATGACACTGGCAAGAGCCTATAACGGTTTCTTCACCACCACGGTCTCCATAGGTTATGTGTATGGAATAGCCGGAGTCTTCATTGGCAACCTGATAGGCTCCTGGGTGTTCAGGCACCTCAGCGGTTCCCTGCTCAAATACATCATCTATGCCTATATCGGAATCAGCGGATTAACCTTCCTTCTAGGGGCGTAATCCACTGTAAAACAAGCCATTCCATCCAATAGACATAAAAACATTGATAAAAAACATAAGATTATGACAAACAAGGAATTGACACTCGCCCAACTGATGAGGGCGATGATTAAGTACGATGGTGGCGATGCGCCACTCATCCAGCATTTCGTAAAGGTGCACGACTTTGCCCGTATGATTGCGATAGCAGAGGGAATGAACGGAGAAGAACTCTTCGTGCTCGAAGCAGCAGCCATTCTTCACGATGTAGGCATTCACGTTTCACAAGCCAGATACGGCAACTGCGATGGCAAGCACCAGGAAGAACTGGGTCCTGATGAGGCAAGAAAAGTACTGTCAGAAGTTGATGGATTCACAGCCGCGCAGACTAAAAGAATCTGCTGGCTCATTGCCCACCATCATACTTATCAAGATGTTACCAGCCTCGACCATCGCATTCTGCTCGAAGCAGATTTCCTGGTGAATTCCTTCGAAGCCCACCTTGCTCCCGAAGGCATCATCACCTTCCGCGATCATGTATTCCGCTCAAAATCAGCCATCCGAATGCTGAATGATATGTGGGGATTGGAATAAAAACTGCAGACCTTGTTTTTACAAGGCTGCAGCCACCCTTCCTACTTTAGGCATTATCGTCATAAAGATTACCTTTATGTTTTTGCAAAGATAATAATCAAGAATGTTTCTCTCTCCAAACCTCCTCTGCCAAGTATTTTTCGCTTCGGCAATGAAGGTCAGCAACGCCTTCTTCAAGAAGAGCTAATAGAGGCGAGTTATAAAATATGTCCATTGCTTTTTCAATGCTTACAGAATACATATTACTTATTTCATTGATAATGCGAGCATATTTAGCTTCCAATATAGCATGAAAGGCTTCGTCATGATTGCTATTCATAAGCGTATATATCTTTTAAAGGTGAGACATTCATCAAGCACTCTTTGTGTGCGAATACAAATCTGATTAT
>OLGZ01001556.1_pt1 | contig 12687 bp, 10 predicted proteins | sample 1605981 | NCBI WGS metagenome assembly OLGZ01 (sample SAMN03283291) | human gut metagenome | biome: human-associated habitat; material: feces | host: Homo sapiens | place: Peru | collected 2012 | reverse complement strand
ATCGGGTGTGTTGCGGGGCGGTTAATCTTTCAGGGATAATCCACGGTGAGGCAGTGTTCAGAATGAACACGACCACATCTTGTGGATGGCTTTTGACCAATCTACAAGAACGGTGGGATTTACAAGGAAAATACCACGGGATGTAGAATACGTCAAGATGGTTTTGTAAAATTTATTGTGCTAAAGCGGTGATAGTAGGACTTATCTACTGGAAATTGAAGCATCTTGCAAAGAATTTATGCGCACAAATTGGAAAATCGGCACATCTGTGCTATACTCAGAGCAGAATTTGTTGAGCTAAAACGGAGGTATTGAACCATGGCAGAGAAAAACACCGCCGACATTGGATTTGAAAAACAGATTTGGAATGCGGCCTGTGTACTTCGGGGCAATATGGATGCTTCAGAGTATAAGGGTGTCGTCCTTGGTCTTATTTTCTTGAAATATATTTCGGATCGTTTTGAAGATAAGTACAATCAGCTGGTTGCAGACGGTGATGGCTTTGAGGAAGATCGTGACGAGTACACATCGGAGGGAATCTTCTTTGTGCCTGCTGGTGCGCGTTGGAGCGATGTTTCTGCAAAGGCACATGACCCGGAAATCGGTCAGGTAATCGATGATGCAATGCGCGCCATCGAAAAAGAAAATTCGCGCCTGAAGGACATCCTGCCGAAAAATTTTGCACGCCCGGAACTGGATAAACGGCGGTTGGGCGAAGTCGTTGACCTGTTTACGAACATCAAAATGATTGAACACGGCAGCGAAAAGGACATTCTGGGACGCACTTATGAATACTGTCTGTCGATGTTTGCAGAGCAGGAAGGAAAGCGCGGAGGCGAGTTCTTTACGCCGTCCTGTGTTGTGCGGACGCTGGTAGAAGTGCTGCAACCGTTCAAGGGGCGTGTATATGACCCTTGCTGTGGCAGCGGTGGTATGTTTGTGCAGTCGGCAAAGTTTGTAGAAAACCACAGCGGCAACATCAACGATATTTCGATTTACGGACAGGATTCCAACCCGACCACATGGAAGCTGGCACAAATGAACCTTGCCATCCGTGGAATCGAACCTGACCTCGGCAAGTATGCGGCTGACACTTTCCTTGACGACCAGCACCCCACCATGCGCGCAGATTATATCATGGCAAATCCGCCGTTCAACCTGTCCAACTGGGGCGCAGAGCAGCTCAAAGATGATGTGCGTTGGCAATATGGTATGCCGCCGGCTGGCAATGCCAACTTTGCATGGCTTCAGCACATGATTTATCACCTTGCGCCCGGCGGTCGGATGGGCATGGTTTTGGCAAACGGTTCCCTGTCCTCCCAGTCCGGCGGTGAGGGCGAGATTCGCAAGAACATTGTGAATGCTGATTTGGTGGACTGCATTATTGCCATGCCAACGCAGCTTTTCTATACGACCCAGATTCCCGTTTCGCTCTGGTTCATCTCCAAACGGAAAAAGCAGCCCGGCAAAACTCTGTTCATTGACGCTCGGAAGATGGGTGTTATGGTAAGCCGCAAGTTGCGTGAATTGACGGATGGGACAAAAGAAGAATACAAAAGTGAAGATGGCACATTAAAAAATGACATCAAAAAGATTGCCGACACCTACAACGCCTATGTTGCGGGTACATTGGAGAATGTAAAGGGTTTCTGTGCTGTTGCCACCACAGAAGAAATTGCAAAGCAGGACTACATTTTGACACCGGGGCGTTACGTTGGCATCGAGGAACAGCAGGACGATGGCGAACCCTTTGAGGAAAAAATGGCACGCCTGACTTCGGAACTGTCGGATTTGTTCGTACAGTCGCACAAACTGGAAGCGGAAATCAAGGAGAAGCTGGGGGCGATTGGATATGAAATCTGAGTGGAGAACAGTTGCATTGGGAAGTGTTGCTGATCTTACAGTTGGTTTTGTTGGAACAATGGCAAGCAATTATACAGAAACAGGTATCCCATTTTTGCGTTCAACAAATATAGAACCGTTTGATATAAAGTTCGATGATATAAAATATATATCTTCGAATTTCAATGAGTCATTAAGAAAGTCTGAGTTACATCCTAATGATGTTGTAATCGTCCGCACAGGAATCCCCGGGGCATGTGCTGTAATACCGGCTGGCGTGAAAGCATGGAACTGTTCCGATTTGGTGATTGTTCGTCCCCATAGAAATAAACTGAATCCATTGTTTTTAGCATCATATGTTAATTTGGCTAGTGGAGTTATCAATACACAATTAGTGGGAGCTGTTCAACAGCACTACAATGTTGGGGCAGCAAAGAAAATGCAAATTCCGCTTCCCCCGATTGGTGAACAAGATAAAATAGCATCAATCATTGGAATGTTGAATAAGAAAATTACAATAAACTCGAAGATAAACGATAATTTAGCAGCTTAGAGCTGAACGGAAGAGACGTCAATCTCACCAGACATTAGCTTGGGCAACAGGAAATCCCGTAGTGTTGAAAGCCGCAAGTTTTCGATGCTATTGTTAAGTATCTCCTGAAACATTGGCTCTGCAACACAGAGAAACGCTTTAGCATCATCATCAGATAGCTTCATGATTTGCTCTGAATCAAAATCTCTAGTGGTAATCGCATCAAATACAGCTCCACTTGCTTTATGCTTAAGTCTATCAACAGCTTTGAGGGTGTAAAAATAGACAAGAAGTTGATGTGTTTCCTTACCGACAAGTGCATAACAGGATTGATTCACAGCCATCGGAACTCCGGACAGACCAACTTTGCCAACAGTACCTCTTGCCGTAACGAAAACTGTATTCACAGGATATAGTCGGCTATTGCAATGTGAAAGTCCCTCTTCTGTAATAGTCTTTTCTGTGATAAATGTATATGGTGTGCCAACATCTTTTGGAGTAAAGAAAGCAATATTACCGTTCCAATACGCAGTTTCGCCTGTTTTGGGGGTTCCACCGCCGAGTATTTGTATTAAATCAGTGTATCTAACCTCAGTATTTGATCGATTATAGAGGCTTGAGAACAATGCGGCGGCTTGCTGCTCTAAATTATCGTTTACCAGAATTTCAATAACTCTCACCAGTGGCGGGAGATTTTATGGAGAAACTGCCACTGCCGTCGTTCTCTGAAATCGTAATAAGGAGATACGGCGATGAAAAATCAGATTATCAACGAGATACAGCGAAAAATGCTGCCGTATCTCAATAATGAACAGCTTTTACAGCTGAAAATGGTGCTGGAAACATCGTTTCAAGGGCTAATTTTTGATAAGGGCGAAGAGCTGCCAAAAGCTGAAAAACAGAACGCAGTAAAAGCGTTTATCACCGCAAAACGAATCGAGGGATGCTCGGAAAAAACGCTGACATACTATTCTAAAACCATCGAAGCAATGCTGAATGGTGTCGGAAAACTGCCGCAGCAAATCACAACGGATGATTTGCGAAAGTATCTGACCGACTATCAGACGCAGCGGCGCTCAAGTAAGGTGACGATTGATAATATCCGGCGCATCCTTTCCAGTTTTTTCTCATGGCTGGAAGATGAGGACTTCATTGTGAAAAGCCCTGTCCGAAGGATTCACAAGGTGAAAACAGCAAAAATTATCAAGGAAACATACACGGATGAAGCACTGGAACTGATGCGTGATCACTGCTCGACGGTGCGGGATTTGGCAATCATTGACCTGCTAGCATCGTCGGGAATGCGTGTTGGTGAGATGGTGACACTTAACCGTGAGGATATCAATTTTAATGAGCGTGAATGCGTGGTCTTTGGCAAAGGCAACAAGGAACGGTTGGTTTACTTCGATGCAAGGACAAAAATTCACTTGCAGAATTATCTGGATGAACGGAATGATAGCAATCCAGCACTCTTTGTGACGCTGAAAGAGCCGCACGAGCGATTGATGATCGGTGGCGTGGAAACGATGCTCCGTGAATTGGGACGGCGATTGAAGCTAAATAAGGTGCACCCGCACAAGTTCCGGCGTACATTGGCAACATCAGCAATTGACAAGGGAATGCCGATTGAACAGGTGCAACAGCTTTTAGGACATCAAAAAATCGACACAACGATGCACTACGCAATGGTAAAACAACAGAATGTGAAATTGGCACATAGGAAATACATCGGATAGGATGGTAAAATAATGGCTAAGCTTGGAGATTTCATGCGTATTAAACACGGATTTGCCTTCAAAGGTGACTACATTACAGCTGAAGATAATGAAATAGTTCTTGTCACGCCTGGCAATTTTGAAATCGGCGGAGGATTTAAGGAAAAGAAATGCAAGTTTTTTTCAGGCGATTATCCAAAGGATTATGTCCTGCACGCGGATGATCTCATCGTCACAATGACAGATTTAAGCAAGCAGGGAGATACGCTTGGATACAGTGCACGTGTTCCAAACTCTAACAGAATATATTTGCATAATCAACGTATTGGGCTTGTCGATGTATTCAATCCAAATGCTGATAAAGACTATCTATACTGGTTTATGAGAACACCACAATATCAAAAAAAGATAGTGGCAACGGCATCTGGATCGACTGTAAAGCATACCTCTCCGTCACGCATCTGTGATGTCGAAATCAATCTTCCATCTATTGACAAACAAAAAAAGATTGCATCATTGCTTACTTCCATTGAAAAGAAAATACACATTAGTGAAAGGATAAACGATAATTTATTTGCGCAAATGCAAGCACTTTATGCTGCGTGGTTTATTGACTGCATTCCGTTCGGAGGGATAAAGCCATTGTCTTGGCAAAAAACTAGTATCTATACTATAGCAGATATTATTTATGGCGCACCATTTTCTTCCAAGCAGTTCAACACAGATGGAAAAGGGATTCCCATCATCCGGATTCGAGACCTCAAAGAGCAAAAGGTCGCAACATACACAACAGAAAAGCATCCAAAAGGGTATCTCTTGCAAGCTGGCGATATTGTAGTTGGAATGGACGGAGAATTCGTTCCATACATTTGGGGCAGCGATGAAGCTTGGCTGAATCAGCGAGTTTGCGTATTCAAAAACAAGCGTTTAAAAGGAAAAGCCTTCCTTTATTTTACAATCAAACCTCTTTTATATGCAATCGAGCAAACGCAGGTGGCCACAACCGTTATTCATATTGGAAAAAAGGATTTTGATGCGTTTGAAATCACACTGCCAGACCCTAGAGTGCTTGACTCATTTGATGCAATCACAACGCCTATGGTGGAAAAAATCGTTGAAAATCGATTTGAAATCAAACGATTAGAATTGCTAAGAGATGCGCTTCTTCCCAAATTGATGTCAGGCGAGCTCGATGTTTCCAACATCCAGCTCTAAGCCGCTAAATTATCGTTTATAAAAGAAATGAAGGGATAATATGGAAGATTTTGATAATGCTAAGACAAGAAATCCGAAGGAATGCGTTGTTACAAACCTTAATAGCTACCTGACCTACATTTCTGATATAAAGGAAACAATAAAGAAAGAAGAAGGCGCAGAAGTAAGCACAAAACACTATTTCTTCCGTGGACAGGCCAGCAACGAATGGAATGTCATGCCGGGAGTGTTCCGTGGTGGGATGCTGCCACATGAAGCAGAATTGATAAACGCAGCTTACACACGGAATCCTGACGACTTCAGAAAGTTGACAACAGATTTTGAAAAGCTCGCAAAATTGCAACACTATGGGTTGCCAACAAGACTATTGGATGTGACGGAGAATCCGCTGGTGGCACTGTATTTTGCCTGCCAAAACAATCAAGAGAAAAAGATAACTGACGGTAAAACTGCATTATTGCCGCCGACCGATGGGAAAATCTATTACAAGCGCGACTACGGAAAAAGTTATAGCGACATAGAGATTAAAGTGCTGGCATATTTAGCGAGCCATGAGATTTCGGGCGATTATACATTAGAAAAGCTGCTTTCGGATTTGAACAAGTATGGAATTTATACAGATAAAGAGCTAAAAGAGTGCGAGGCAAGCGAGTATAAAAGCTTGCTTTCGATTATTCAAAGAAATTATTTTGTGATTTCCAATTTGAATAATGAAAGATTGGTGCGGCAAAGCGGTTCTTTTTTGATCTGCGGAAAATATAATGTTCAGCTTAAAGGAAAAATCGGGCAGAGCATTGTTAAACGGGCATATAGTGATGTCCAAGATGAATTTGAACTTCAAAGTTTTAGAATACCAGCGGGAAGAAAAAGTGCAATTTTAGAAGAACTAAGTTTTTACAATATCAATGAAGGGACACTTTTCCCGGAACTTGAGCACCAGATGGCATATATTAAAAGCAATTATGCGAACATACAAAAGCCTATGGCCGATAGGTTTGTGAAAATAGAAGTTCCGGTAACAAATATTAGAGAAGTATGTGATTTAGATATTTCAGACGATAAAGTGCATGAGATTATTCAGAGGGTACTGCGGGATGAAATAAATCCAGCGTTTTTTGATGAGTCCTATATTGCAATTCAGGAAAATCTGATGCCAGATTGGTATCGCAAGGAAATTGGACTCAGTAAAGTTCGATTGGCACTGACGGACACATTGGATAATGGTACGCCGATAGGACGTGCGATGGCAAAAAGAGCAGCACAGTCTATCGTTGAAAAGATTGTGAATGCCATTGCGCAAGAATCGAATACAGCAACTTCGGATAATAGTTGAGGAGAAAAATCATGCTTTCATTTACCGAAGATACCTTTGAACAAGCGGTCATAGAGCTATTTGAAAATATGGGTTACACCCACATTTATGCTCCTGATATGAACCGAACAGATTACAGCCGCCCTCTGCTGGACGATGTTTTGCGGGATTGTCTGGTGAGGCTGAATCGCAGCCTTCCGGCTGTGGCGATTGATGAAGCCATCTTGAAGCTGAATGATTTTGATGCGGGAAGCCTGTTGCAGAAGAATATTGTCTTTATGGACTATCTGCAAAACGGCATTACGGTCAAGTATGCGGTCAATGGCGAGGAACGGTCTTCGGTGGTGCGGCTGATCGATTACACAGACGCAGCAAAGAACGATTTCTATGTGGTCAATCAATATACCTTCGTGGAAAACGGGAACAACCGCCGCCCGGATATCATTCTGTTTATCAACGGAATGCCGCTGGTTTTGATGGAACTGAAAAGTCCTTCCAAGGATGAAGTGGGCGCAGAAAACGCCTACAATCAGATTCGGAACTATATGCAGGACATTCCCTCCATGTTCTATTATAACGCCATCTGCGTGATCAGCGACCTGTCCACCAACAAAGCAGGTACGATTACTTCCGGGCTTGACCGTTTCATGGAGTGGAAAACAAAAGACGGTGATTATGAAAACACTGCGTATGCGCAGTTTGATACCTTCTATGAGGGAATGTTCCAGAAAGAGCGGTTGCTGGACATCCTGAAAAACTTTATTCTGTTCTCTGGCGATGGACAGAAGCGGTTCAAGATTCTGGCGGGGTATCATCAGTATTTCGCGGTGCGGAAAGCAATTGAAAAAGCCAAAATTGCCACTAAAACGGATGGCAAGGGTGGTGTGTTCTGGCATACGCAGGGCAGCGGAAAATCGCTGTCGATGGTATTCTACGCCCATTTACTGCAAGAAGCTTTGGATAGCCCCACCATCGTTGTGATGACGGACCGCATTGACCTTGACGATCAGCTCTACACGCAGTTCGCCAGGTGCGCGCCGTTTTTGCGCCAGACACCTGTACAGGCAACCAGCAAGGAAAATCTAAGCAAGCTGCTGGATGGTCGAAAAGCAAACGGCATTATCTTCACCACGATGTTCAAGTTTGAGCGTGGCGAGAAGCCACTGTCCGAACGTAGAAATATTGTGGTAATGGCGGATGAAGCCCACCGTGGACAGTATGGTTTTGATGAAAAAATTGTCATCAAAGAAAATGAACGGGGTGAAAAAGAAGCACATACGGTCATTGGCAATGCCCGTATCATTCATGATGCCCTGCCGAATGCAACTTACATAGGCTTTACAGGAACACCTATTTCGGCAAAAGATAGAAATACGCGTGAAGTTTTTGGTGATTATATCGATATTTATGATATGACACAGGCGGTGGAAGATGGTGCAACGCGTCCGGTTTACTATGAGAGCCGCGTTATCAAACTCCACCTTGACCAAAATACGCTGGCCTTGATTGATGCGACCTACGATGCGCTGGAACAGCAATCGGACGCTGCAACGATTGAAAAAAGCAAAAAGATGTTGGGGCAGATGGAGAGTGTGTTGGGAGCAGATTCTACCATTCAATCCCTGTGCGAAGATATTGTCAACCATTACGAAAAGTACCGCGCTAATCTTTTGACGGGCAAGGCGATGATCGTGGCGTATTCGCGCCCGATTGCGATGAAGATTTATCGAAAACTTCTGGAGCTGCGCCCGACATGGAACGAAAAGATCGGCGTAGTTATGACGGGTGGCAACAATGACCCGGAGGATTGGAAAGAAATCATCGGTACAAAATCTCACAAAGAAGAACTTGCCCGGAAATTCAAAGACAACGATGACCCGATGAAGATTGCCATTGTTGTGGATATGTGGCTGACAGGTTTTGATGTGCCTTCACTGGCTACGATGTATGTTTACAAGCCAATGCACGGATACAATCTGATGCAGGCCATCGCGCGTGTCAACCGCGTGTTTAAGGACAAAGAGGGCGGCTTGATTGTAGATTACGTTGGCATTGCATCTGCCCTCAAAGCCGCTATGAAGGAGTATACCAAGCGTGATCAGTCCCGATATGGCGATATGGACATTGCCAAAGTTGCTTATCCAAAGTTTCAGGAAAAGCTTCAGGTGTGCAAAGATTTGTTGCACGGCTTTGATTTCAGCGGATTTATTGGCGGTTCTCCGTTGATGATGGCAAAGCTGGTCACTGGCGGCGTAAACTTTGTTCTGGACGCAAAAGCACCCAAGCGCAAAGATCTGTTCCTGCGAGAAGCTCTGTTGCTGAAACAGTCGCATTCGTTGTGTTCCAGCATGACCACGGAGCAGGAGCGACATGAAGCGGCCTACATGGAAGCAGTCCGTTCTACGGTGGTGAAAATCACCTATGGTGGGAGTGGCGGCAAGACACTTTCTTTGAAAGAAATCAATGCTCAAATCAATGAACTGCTGAAAGCAAGTATCCAGAGTCAAGGTGTTATCAGTTTGTTTGACAGTAAGAAGGCAGATGAAAATATCAGCCTGTTTGACCCGGCGGTGTTGGATGAAATTTCAAAAATGAAAGAAAAGAACATTGCCGTAGAAATTTTGAAAAAACTTATGGCAGAGCAAGTTTCACTGTATAAACGGACAAATGTTGTGCAGTCTCAGAAGTTTTCAGAAAAGATTACACAGTTGATGAACTCTTACTACAATGGCTTGATTACAAACGAGGAGGTCATCAAGGAACTTCTGAAAACGGCACAGGAGATTACAGAACTGTATAACAACGGTAAAAAGCTGGGCTTGACGCAGGTAGAACTGGCTTTTTACGATGCTCTGACAAAGCCGGAAAACATAAAGGACTTCTATCAAAATAATGAATTGATTGACTTAACCAGAGAACTTACGGAAATGCTGCGCAAAAATCGGACGATAGACTGGCAGAAAAAAGAAACTGCCCGTGCGAGTATGCGTAAGATGGTGAAGCACCTTCTGAAAAAGTATAAGTATCCACCGGAAGATTATGATACGGCAATCAGCACGGTCATTAGCCAGTGTGAGATGTGGACTGACAACATGGTAGTATGAATTATATGAAATGTCGTTGATTTATGCTTGACAATCGGATTCCTTTTTCGTAAAATAATTTTAGAAAATACTATTATTGAAAATACGAAAGGCTGCTTTATGGGAAAGATGATCTTAGATGACCTCCGCAAGCGTCTGGAACGGTTGGACGAAGACGCAGACCTGATGATCGACAATAACGACCGCTATCAGATGGTGATCGTAGGCGGCAGTGCGTTTATTTTGCTGGGCAAGCTGACCCGCGCTACTCATGACATTGATGCCTTGAGTGTTCCGAAAGAACTGTATAGCTTGCTCGGCAAGTACGACATCAACACCGATGTGGAAGCTTACATCGACAATTTCCCGTATAACTTCCAAGACCGGCTCCAGCCGCTGCCCTTTGGTGGAACAAAGGTACAGTTCTACACACCCAGTCTGGAGGATTTGGTGATTGCAAAGCTCTGCTCGTTCCGGGATACTGACGAGGCAGACGTAGAGAGCGAAGCTGTGCGGAACTCTTTGGATTGGGACTTGCTGGAACACCTTGCAACGGATGAAGATGAACTGAAAGCCAGCATCTTGAACGATTGGCGGTATCGGGATTTTTATATCCGCTATCAGGAGTATGTGGAGAGGTGGAGACCATGCGAAAGCTGACATTTGAAGGTTTCTTGAAGCGGTATGTGGCAGAGCTTGCCGGGGTGCAGACAGCAAGCGTCCATAAGCTGGCAGATTGTCTGAACGAAAATCCCCGCTTGAAAGAACCGCTGTTTCTCTATGCGCTGACCTTTAATAAAGTAGAACTGCTGCTCCGCTACACCGCAAACAGCACGATTGCTGCGGAATATGAGCAACTTTCTAATCTCTATTCGCTGGCGCAAATGCTGCTGCTTTTGGAAAATCAGTCACCTGAACTGCCGGAAGGCTACCGGAAAGTCTGGCGCAGCTATTGCTCGGTGCGGGATGCCGCCCTTGCGGACAATGACACAAAAGAACTGATCCATCGCCGGGTATTGGAACTTCAGCAGAAAAAGAAACTGACGAATTATCGCCTTTACACTGACCTGAGGCTGAATCCGGGCAATGTGAATGCATGGCTCAAACACAACGATTCCAGCAAAATGAGCCTTGACTGTGCGCGGCAGATCTACAAGTATGCAAAAAGCTACCCGTCTGTTCGATAAGAAAAAGGAAGTGAGTCTATGACCGCCGTAATTTACGCCCGCTATTCCAGCGATAACCAGCGCGAAGAATCCATCGAAGGCCAGATTCGGGAATGCACGGCTTATGCGGAAAAGAACGGCATCACGGTCATCAAGCACTACATTGACCGTGCATTCTCTGCCAAAACGGACAATCGCCCGGAGTTCCAGCAGATGATCAAAGACAGCGGCAAGAAGCTGTTTGATGTTGTTCTCGTCTGGAAATTTGACCGCTTTGCCCGGAATCGTTTTGATAGCGCAAACTACAAGATGATCCTGAAAAAGAACGGTGTCCACCTGATCTCCGTTATGGAACCCATTGCCGAGGGTTCACAGGGCATTCTGGTGGAAACCCTTCTGGAAGGTATGGCGGAATACTATTCGGCAGAGCTGTCCGAAAAGGTGATTCGTGGCCAGACGGAGAATGCTTTGAAGGGAAAGTGCACTGGCGGTACGGGAACCATCGGCTATAAAATCGACGATGACAAGTTCTATCATCTTGACCCGCTGACCTCGCCGTTGGTGCTGGAAGCCTTTCAGCGGTATGACAACGGTGATAAGATGGTGGAAATCGTAAACTTCCTCAATGACAAGGGTGTCCGCAATATGCTGGGCGGAAAAATGACCCACAGTAGTGTGAACACCATGCTGAAGAACCGCCGGTACATTGGCGAACTGTCTTTCCGGGATATCGTTGTGCCGGATGCAATTCCGGTTATTGTTCCGAAAGACCTGTTTGACCGGGTGCAGAAGCGTCTGGATAAGAACAAGCGTGCCCCTGCCTGTGGCAAGGCAGATGAGGAATATCTGCTGACCACCAAGCTGTTCTGCGGCAAATGTGGTGCGCTGATGTTCGGCGAAAGCGGAACCAGCGCTACCGGGCGCACCTACTATTATTATAAATGCGCCAACGTCAAGCGGCGCAAGGGCTGCAACAAAAAGACCGTGCAGAAAGAATGGCTGGAAGATCTGGTCGTCCGGGAGACCATGAAGCTGATTCAGGACGATGCGGTAATCGACAAGATCGTTCAACTGGTCATGGATGTACAGAACCAGGAGAATACCGCGATCCCTCTGCTGGAAAAGCAACTGCGAGAGGTTAACAAAAAGCTGGACAACCTGATGAAGGCAATCGAGGACGGCTTGTACACCCGGACAACGAAAGAGCGTCTAGAAGCACTGGAGAACCAGAAAGATGAGCTGACTGCAAAAATTGCAGATGAAAAATTGAAGAAGCCCAGCTTCAATGAGGATTTCATCCGGTTCTGGCTGATGAAATTTAGAAAGTTCGATATTTCGCAGAAAAAACAGCGGAAAGCGCTGATTGAAATTTTTGTCAATGCCATTTTCCTGTACGATGACCGGATGCTGATCACGTTCAACTACAAGGATGGAACCCAAACTGTCCGGTTTGAGGACACTTTGACCGCCGATGGGGTAGAAGGAAAAAGTTCGGATTTGTCTGGCTCTGTTGGACCAAAAATCCAACGATTTCACGTTAGAAATCGTTGGATTTTTTTGCTTATAGGCTGGCCTTATTTGGTTTTGACCACAATTTTGACCACAATGCGGGCGATTTTATCTGGTCAATCGCAGGGGCAAGTGGACTTTTCTGACGCAACAGCATCTGCTGCGATATGCGAGCCAGCGTTGATGTCAACGCTTTGAAAAGCTGGCTCGCGATAATTCGTGCCGTTCCGTCCAATTTTCAGGCCGAAAACGCCTCGCTGAACAACTGGATCGCACTCTGCCGAATGGATTCCTGAACATGGAGATAATGCTC
>OLGZ01001555.1_pt1 | contig 12687 bp, 16 predicted proteins | sample 1605981 | NCBI WGS metagenome assembly OLGZ01 (sample SAMN03283291) | human gut metagenome | biome: human-associated habitat; material: feces | host: Homo sapiens | place: Peru | collected 2012 | reverse complement strand
CTTGCTTCCTTACCGTACATGAGCATTTGCGGAGGGGTTATCGCCGCCGTAACCCTCCATCAGGTTGACGGCACCCCACACGCCCAGACCGGCACCCAATGCCACGACCAGAGTCTTCAGAACGTCCACTGCGCTGTTAAAGAATTCCATAGAAAAATCTCCTTTGTTTTGAAAAAGTGACCCTGCACACACCTGAAATCCGTTTGCAAAAAGCCGAAAACCACGGCGAAGGCTGATTTTCCGGTGTACCTGTTGGGTCAATGGGTAAAAAATAACCGCTCGTCTTATCAGGCGGGCGGGAGTGAATCGGCATCCACCATGATGAAGGTATCATCCGGGTGGATTTTTTCTTTTCGGTTCAAGAACTTCTCGATGTCGAGTGCATTCTTGGAATCGTAGTCGGACGTGAGCTTGTAGTTGGGGTGCTGGGTCAAATCGTACTTGTCCGAGAGGAAAGGCCGCACTCCTCGAAGCTGCAAGATGCACTTGCCGCCGTCCAGCACGGCCAGCTCGTCCCGGCTCATAAGCTCGTGGCCAAGTTTCTGGTAGTTTGTGCCGTAGCTGGGGCTGTTGCCACGAGTGTCAGAATTGTTGAAGCTATCGATTGTCTCCTTGCCAAGTGCCTCGGACAATTCTTTCAGCGTGGTCGGTTCACTGCCGCCCAGAAAGACCTGTGAATCCATGTTGCCAACGATGGCATCAGCGTTGTCTTTGTAGATAGCTTTGAGCTGGCTGCGGGTCTGCAAGACCAGACAGGCCGAAATCTCACGGCTGCGGATGGTGGCCACCAGCTTTTCGAGCTGCGGGATTTGGCCGATGTTGGCGCATTCGTCGATGAGGCACCGAACGTGGACAGGCAGCTTTCCTCCATATTGGTCGTCAGCCTTATCGCAGAGCAGGTTGAAAAGCTGGGTGTAAATCATGGAAATCAGGAAGTTGAAGGTGCTGTCCGTATCGCTCATGATAAGGAACAGTGCCGTTTTCCGGTCGCCCAGTTTGTCCAGCTCTAGCTCATCGTACATGGTGGCGTCCCGAATCTCTTGAATGTCGAAGGGCGACAGACGAGCACCACAGGAAATCAGAATGCTCTTGGCGGTCTTTCCAGCGGCCAATTTGTAAAGCTTATATTGACGTACTGCGAAAGAAGTCGGCTTTTTCTTCGCCAAATCTTCAAACAGCAGGTCAACGGGATTCTGATAGGTTTCATCATCTTCCGAGACTTGCATGGTGTTGAGCATTTCCAGCAGAGTCGCAAAATTTTGCTCTTCGGTGGGGGCTTCATAGTGCAGATAGGCTATAAGCGAAACCAGCAGAAGCCGCTCGGCCTTGTCCCAGAAGGGGTCACCGCCCTGACCCTCCCCTTTGGTGTTGGTCATCAGTGCGGTCACGAGCTTCAGAATGTCCTTTTCGCTGTGGATGTAGGACATGGGGTTATAGTGCATACTCTTGGAAAAGTTGATGGTGTTGAAAATCTTCAGCTTGTAGCCTTTTTTCAGTAAGGCATTGCCGCACTCGACCACGATACTGCCCTTGGGGTCAGTGACGACATAGGAGGAGTGACATTGGAGCAGGTTCGGCTTCAGCCAGAATCGCGTTTTACCGGAGCCGGAGCCGCCGACGATCAGCACATTTTTGTTGCGGGCATTCTTCAGGTCTGTTGGGCGGTTGCTCATCATCAGCCGTTCCGTCTTGGTAAGGATGATGTTGTCCTCAAACTTCGGAGCCATGAACGGCTCAATGTCTTTGGCTGTACCCCAGCGGGCAGAGCCATACTCCATGCCGTGACGGTACTTCTTTGCGTTTTTGCCTTTGAGGTAGACCGCCAGCCGCATCCCGGCACCACAGCACAGGCCCACAAAGAGGTCAAAAGGGTACAGGCTGGGCAGAGGGTTTGCAAATGCAGCAGGGACGGTGCTCATCAAGGACAGGATTTTGTCCCCCAGCTCTTTTCCTGTGGTCAGCCGCCATGCCTCTCCCAGATTGGTCGCCAGCAGGCCGATTACCACATAGGGCAGGTAGAGCGCCAGCAGCTTGGTGAATTTCTTTTTGCTCATAAACCGCGCTCCTCTTCCTTGTGCCGCACCTTGTCGGGCAGGTTGGCGATGGTCTGCGCCAAATCATGCAGCTTTGCCAGAACAGAGGGGCGCTTGGACTTGTCCAAAACTGACGCCGAATATTCTTTGAACGCTGCGCTCAAGGCGTCTGTGTCCTGCGCCTTGAAGTAGATCATATAGCGGGGCGGAGTGGTGGACAAATCTTTCTGGATGGCGTAGTCGATGTGATACCGCTTGGCATAGCGGTCAAAGTCCTTGATGCCCGTTTTCTGAATCTCCACATTGGTCACACCACGATTCTGCTGCATCAGCCGCTTCATGGACTGCTTGCCCTGCGAAGCGTGCTTGTCATACTGACGGAGAAGAAACTGCATCCCGCGCAGAAGGGTGCGGGCGGTCAGTTTGGTCGTCGAGATTGCAAAGTTGACCGTTTTATGCTCGATTTCTTCCTGCATCGTTACCACCTCCTATGCAGCAGGATGATTTTAACGGTCATGCTCTGCCGGGGGCTTGGCACGGGGCTTTTCTTCTGTCGGCTGGACAGCTTCATCCGGGGTGGGCAAGATGACCAGATGCCCGCCCAGTTTGATGAAAGTTTCGGGTTGGTGGAAGTGCTGCTCATACTTCTGCGCCAGCTCCGGGGAGAGCGATGCAAAATCCTCCTTGCCCAGACCGACCACCAGAAAGCTGCCCGTAAGGACATCGCATGTCTGGCCGTGTTCATCCCGCAGAGCGCGGTTCATGGGCAGACCCAGCAGCTTGCCCTCATCGTTGCACACGATGGCCACCGGGTCAGTAAAGGGATAAGTAGCCGTGATCGTGCCGCCGACAGCCTCCTGCAAATCCTTCAGCTCTGCGCCAATGGTGACTTTCTGCGGGTATTCATTGGGCTTTACGAGAAGCGCATCCAGCTCCTTTTTGCTTTTGGACATTTCTTTCTCTCCCTCTCCTACGGTCTTGAAGTCAACGTCGATGAAATCCTCGGAGTCGAGGACATAATCTCCGTTGTGCCATCCATCGTCCACCATCTGCTCCGCTTCCTCCCGCGAATCGGCTGCGACGGACACCGTGCGCTGAAGCGTCTCGGTGATTTCTATATCAAAACTCTTCATGTTGAATCTCCTATATGAAATAATGGCAGCTCTCAGATTTCGCAGGGAGCGCGAGGCCGGGGAACACAGACCATCTTGCGCTCAAAAAGGCAGTCGGACGCAAGCCACGATGCAGCACTTGCAGGAATCGGCTCGTGGATGGCATCGGACAGAGTGCAGTTGTGGTTGCGGTGCCGTGCGTTCAGAGCGGCCAGCAGGATTTCAGCCACCTCGATGGCCATTGCAAAGAGAGAGCAGAACGGATTTTCAAAATATACCTGCATAGTCTGCCTCACTCCATGCAGATGCAGGGCATCTTCTGACCGCCGACCATCAGGGTGACGCTGTGGCTTTCCAGATATTTCTGGAAGATGTACACCTCGTCGATGGTCAGCGAGATGATGTTGCCGTCCATGTCGGCGCGCACCAGAATGACCGGGCCGGTCAGATAGCGCCTGCCGCCCAGTTCCAGCACCTGCTTGGGGTTATAGCTGAGCAGCAGCGAGGTGGCGGGAATGTTCAGATAGGCGTCGTCCTCATCGAAGCAGGGCAGAATGTCGGCCACCTCGTCCAGTGTGACGACGGTCAGCTCCATGTCCGGGGCAATGGAAGCAAGGTAGACTTCGCCGGAAGTACGGCGCTCTGCCAGCGTCGAGCAGATGTGCATATCGATGATGACTTTTTCGGAACGGATGATAGTGTTATTCATAGGCATTTTCTCCTTTTTGGTAAAAGAAAAGACCCCGATTGGGTCTTTTGGTACGATGTAATCAGCGCTCTTCGCTGTGCTGGTGTTTTTTCTGCCACTGGGTCAGCAGGCGGACGACGATATTTTCCATCTGCTCGGACGTATAGCCTTTCGGAAAATATTTTTTCAGGGCATCGTTTGCGAACACGAGCTGCGTGGACTTGTTTTTCTCCAGCAGCCCGACGATCTGCTCCTGCATCTCACGCGGCGTGGAGCTTTCCGGGAAATATTTGCGCAGGGTATCGTTTTTGATGACGACCTTATCCAGCTCATCCTTCTTGACTTCGTTCATGATGACATAGACGGAATCGTAATTGAAATCTCCCTGCTGTGCCAAATCCTTGATTCGCCTAGACTGGGAAAGCGAGGGGGCATTTTGTGCATCGCCCATTGCTTCTATAAAAATTTTCTGTTGAGCTTCGTCCAGATAGGACAGGTTGACCGCAGGGTTGAAAGAAAGCTGGGCGTTGTCTACCATATCCAGCAATTTAGGAATGAGGTTGGTCAAACGGACAAAGCGCTGGACTTGCTTATAACTTTCGCCTGTCCCTTCGGCAACAATCTCAGTGCTACGTTTTCCAAAATAATCTGGGACAACTTGTCCCACATTTTTAGGACGCCCCATAGAGCGTTCAATCGCTTCCAGCTTCATCTTGTATGCAAAGGCGCGCTCACTGGGCAGGATGTTCTCTCGTTGGAGATTCGAGTCCACCATCAATATGGTGGCGGCATCATCCGACATATCACGGACAATGACCGGCACTGTCTCCAAGTCCGCAAGCTGCGCGGCGTGCTGGCGGCGATGGCCGGAAATGATTTCATAACCCCCTTCCGGGCGTGGACGGGCGATGAGCGGAGTCAGCACACCGTACTGCGAGATGCTTTGGACAGCGCTTTCCATTTCCTCATCGTCCTGCACCCGGAACGGATGGTCTTTGAATGGAAACAACTCTGCAATGGGAATCTGTTGTACCTGCTCCCGCTGCTCTGCCTGCCGGGATTCTTCGGTCGAAAAAATCTCATCGACCCCTTTCAGCGCTACGTTTAAGCCGTTTTTCGGCATCCGCCAGCACCTCCTTTGTGAGAGACTTATAGGCATCTGCCACTTTGCCCTTGGGGTCATACTGGAAGATGCTTTCGCCGGTCGTGCTGATTTCAGCCGCTCGGACAGAGCGCGGAATGGTCGGCTCGAACACCTTGATTTTTCCGCCGTAGGCTTGGCGGATCAGATTGCTGATCTGCTTGTCGTAAGTGGTGCGGCTGTCTGTCATGGTCAGCAGGATGCCCTCGATTTTTAAGTGCAGGTTTATCTGCCGTCTGACTTTCTGGACGGTCTGGAGCAACTGTTCCAAGCCCTTGACCGGAAGATACTGCGCCTGCACCGGAATCAGCGTAGTGTCTGCTGCGGCCAGCGCATTCACGGTCAGCATCCCAAGCGACGGCGTGCAGTCGATTAAAATGTAATCGTACTGGTGCTTCGCTGTCTCCAACACCTGCGTGAGCACTTTTTCACGGCTCATGCAGTTGACAAGGGAAACTTCCAGACTCGCCAGCTCGATGTTGGCGGGGATAAGGTCAACACCCTCGTCATGGTGAAGGATGCCCTCACCGGGCGGAATACTCTGGTCATTCATGGCTTTTGCCATCAGGGTGGACAGTGTGGTGGGCAGTTCATCCGGCTGCTGCCAGCCCATGCTGATAGTCAAGCTGCCCTGCGGGTCGGCATCTACAAGCAGAACTTTTTTGCCCTCGGCAGCAAGGCCAATGCCCAGATTTTCGCAGGTCGTGGTCTTGCCGGTGCCGCCTTTCTGGTTGACAATGGCAATCGTGGTACATTTCTTTGCGATAAAATCACCCCCTTGGTGAGCCATGCGCAAAGTCATGGTTCGTTCGATTTTGATAGGTCAGTTGCATCGTGGTCGGTGCGTTGTACAGAGAGGCAAGCAGATATTGTTTCATGTTTCGGATTGGGCTGCTGTTCTCTGCAAGGCACGTCAGCACAAAGCGGATGTGGTCAGCGTTCAGCTTCATGAACCGGCTGCGCACCACCTCGGCAGGCTTATCGTCTCCAGCGATGCGCAGCATCTTGCGGTTGGTGGCGCAGGTGTCCACCAGCAAATCTACGATTTGATAGATGGTGTCCTCATCGTCCGGGCAGAGCCGGAGCAGGGTGTCCACCTCCAAAGACTGCGAAAAATATTCTTCCAGTTGTTCGCGTTTGTTCATCCCGTCCGCCTCTTCTGAGTGGAAGGGATAAGTTTCACTCATTTCAGTATTATTCTCATCAGTCTTATTACATCGTGATTTTGCAGGGTCTTGACTCGTGGTTTTGAAGCCTCCAGATTCGTGATTTTCACGATTCTTGAATCGTGAATTTGAAGATTCTGCCGAAAAGTTTTTTACATACACCAAACTTGGCCTGCCCAAGCCTCGTCGTTTTCGTTCAATCAAACCAATTTTTTCAAGTTCCCGCATCAACTTAGTCGCTTTGTTGTCTGCGCAACGCAATGCCTTCTTGATATCCTCAATCGTGTAGACGATAAAGACTCGGCCCTGCTCGTCCAGCCAGCCGTTCTTGACGGAAAGGCTCATGCGGTCGAGCAGGATGCCATATAGTGTTTTGGCATCTGTTGACAGATTTTGAAAGCGTGACTCCAAAAAGAGTGCTTTCGGGATGCGGTAGAATGAAAAAAGCTCTCCGGCGCCTCCGTAGAAGTAATCAAGGGTCATGCAAATCTTTCAACCGTTTGCTATTTTTAGCGTTCAAAACTCTACCTCCTATCGCTGGAAAATAAAAAGCACACCCTTTTCACGTTGAAAAAGTAGTGTGCTCTGTAGATACTGTTAACGGAGTTAATCATCCAAAAGAAAGTCGATGAGATATTCCTTCGGAATCATGAAGGAACGGCCAACTTTTAGACTGCGAATCCTGTGCTGATGCACCCGCCGTATCACGGCGGTCTGGCTTTTGAAGCCCAATAATTTTGTTGCATCCTCCACGGTGAGAACATCGGGACAACTTGCAAACATTTTCTCATAAAGCTCTTTTGCTTGAATTTTGTTCATCATCCTTGACTTTCCTTTCGTTTTGTGCCTAAGCAGAGGGGCGTTTAGCTCCGCATCCCTCCTAAATATCCCTCCAATTTTCTTTTTGACGTTCCAAATCAAAGAATTGGAGCAGAGGGAAAACGTAACGAAAAATCGAAGATTTGATGTTTTATTGAACGAAGATGTGTGAAAATCGAAATTCGAGCAGGGAACGGAGTATCATTAGATAGCACTGGATGACACCAGATGAGCGACGGTGACGAAAACTCAAAATCCGCTTCGTGGTTTTCCGTGTCTGTGTAAGAAATTCACGAGTGTGCGTTGGATTTTGATGGTTTGTCGGAGTGGAATTTCTTGCATCCCTCCTGAACATCCCTCCAATCTTCAAAAACCGGTACTAATGTCCCAAAATTGAATATCAGCCGATGTGGCGGAATGGCAGACGCAAACGACTCAAAATCGTTCGGGAAACCATGTGGGTTCGAGTCCCACCATCGGCACTCCATCATAAAACAGCTTAGGATCGAGAGATTTTAAGCTGCTTTTCTTTTTTGTCCATTTTTTACACTTTGGTGTTTTCTGGAAAGATATTGACGATTGCATTTGCCAAAGATACCTTACTGGAGAAATCCAGATGTGTATAAATGTTGCTTGTCGTGCTGATGTCGCTGTGCCCCAGCCACTCCTGAATCTCCTTCAGGCTCACGCCATTGGCATAGAGCAGACTGGCGCAGCTATGGGCAAGAATCACATCAAAGTACTTACGGGTCTTGTTGATAACAGCTGCCAGACGGATGATCTCCGGGCGGGTGCCAACGATGATCAGCAGTTTCAGCTTACCGCTATTCTTAAAGGATATATTACTATAATCAACCATTGCTTTTCTCAGAAATTCCCTCGGTGCTTTCAGGCATAAACAGGATTCAACGTTGGTCGCAGAGCAAACCACCATATTTAGCGTTTCTATATTTCTTCGCGTCAATATATAGTATTCAGTCACGAGGACAGGGGTGCCATCAGGAATAAACATCCGTTTGGACACGAGGCAGATTTCCGCCCCTCCCAGGCTTCGGCAATTTAGACACGAGGAAATAAGTGCGGTCGGGAATAAACACCCGTTCAGACACGGAGCAACTGCCCTCTGAAAGTCAAAAAAAGCAGCCCACCGGGTAGCCTTTCCTTCCTGCTGATCTCTCAGCTCGTTGGAAAGCAACCTGGTGGGCTGCTGCATTTTCTATTCAGTTTTCTCTGCGGCTGCGGAGCCTAACCGTTTCTTCTCTGAACTCTCACAGTCAAATATTCTCCGCCCCAGAAGCCGCTTGTGTCGGCTCCTGTGCGCTTTCGTTCTCCTTGTCCACCCTTCCCTCAAAGATGGGAATGGCGCGACGCAGGTCATAATTCACGAGTCTCTGCTGCGGATACTCAACACCCGGCAGCCGGTAGGATCTTGTTCTGTCCCAGCCACAGCTCTGATAGATCAGGCGCACAAGATTCTTGCTTTTGATCTCATATCGGTCATCCTGATTTTTCTTCGGAACACGATTGGCCCCCTCTGCGTCCATTCCACACGCTTGTATTGCAAACATCTGCTTGGTCGGATTGTAGAGGAAGTGATAGAATTCCGGGCGGCCAATAGATTCAAGGGCGCTCCGGAAGACTGTGATACGACCGTCTGCATATCGAAATGTAATCCCCAGCATATTCTGCTGCCATGTCTTTGCTGGCATAATTTTTCCTCCTTCCTGAAAAAGGGTAGACTCCCCCCTTGGTGCTCAAATTCAATTTTTATAGATTTTGCTGTTGTCCGGGCATACCCGTAAGCATTCCAACCGAGACAAAACCATCCATTTGCCTCAGCTCAGACTCTTGGCGATGCTGCTCAACAGGCATGCCAAATGTACCCGCGATGTCATCTGGGTAGTAACCCTTCCGAGGATTCACAGGCTGTTCTTCCGTATTCTCTTCGGCCACTGTCGTAGGTTGTTGATCAGCAGACTGCTTCTTTTTACACTCGTGGAACACCTCGGCCGCCACAAGGTCAAACACATAGAGAGCTTCGCCCTCGAACTCGATGCGGTATCCGAGGATCTTATACCGGCAGTCACCGGACCAATTCATTTCCTTATAAAGCAATTCTGAAAATAACCTGCAGGACATTTTCCGACTCTTACGCTTGTCCGGTTTTGCGATACACCAGCGCAGAGCATCCCTGTCATTTTCATTACAGCCTTTAACTACAAGCCGCTTTAAGTCGCTGTTAAACATGATGTTGACGTACACCACATCCTCCAAACCTGCAATGCAGGCCGTGTTGAATGTGATGCTGTCTTTCCTTATTATAATGGCGGGATCTCGAAGATGTGCAAAAAGTTCCCTCCGGGCGACCTGATAGCCATCATAATCAAAGGTCTGCTCGATCTCCGTTCTCCTCTGTTCCCGCTCCGACATCTGCTCCGCACTCAGTTCCAACACCTGCGGATTCTCCATCTCCATTGTCTGCTGATTCGCCAGCTCCATGTTCATCTGGTATAGGCCACCCTTCTATTATTTTCTCTGCTTCATGTAAAAGTTCTTCAAGGTCTTCTGAGGTCAATGTACTGTATTCGGCCAGTTCCTTTGCCGGCCGCAAAACATCCCAGTCAGCCGCATAGTGCCTCTGCTCCAGTAGATTAATCTCTCCGATGCTGGTAATCGGTCTTCCAAATGTGTCCTCCCATTCCGGAGGCAGAATGTAAATAGTCTGCTTAACTGTCCTCCCCGCGATTTCAGCTCGGTCATCTGTTTCAGCTTCTTTGGGCGGAAGAACGATGTTCTCCGTCTTTACCATTTCAGGTTCGTCCAGTTGAAACAGCATAACCTTTTGGTCATCATTCTCGATAAAGTCACCACGGAAACGGTATTTCAGGTCCTGATCCCAATCCATAATGTCAAACAGCGTTTTCGCCAGTCCACGGCACGACTTGGACAGCGCACACCACCGCCCTTCGCGCAGCTTTCCCCAGTGAATTGCATTTGGATTGTTCCCATCACTCGGTCGAACAGCAATACACCTGTTCACTGAATTCAGCAGCAGCTCTACATACTCCACATTCTCAAATTTTTTGAGGCAGGCCGTATTAAAGCTCAGTTTTCCATCTGCTATTGTCATTGCAGGGTTTTGCATAGTAGCAAAATACTGAGACCGAACCACCTCATAGCCACGCATGTCTAATCCAGCTTTATATTCAATCTGCCGCGTGTCCTCCAACTCGCTCATAACACTTTCAGATGCCTTTTGATATTCATCCGTTGAGAATCCGGTCCAGTCTTTATCCAGTGGTACATATCCTCGAAGGATTCCATTGTCAACAACGCTTAGTACAGGCAAGGGCCTAGCTTTCTTCGCATAGGCACGTGATGCCCGAAGAAAATTTGCTGCTTCATATACAGTTCGAGAAACTATGGCTTCATGATGATTTTTTCTTCTAAACTGCGTTCTTTCACCATTGTTCTTTTTGGCTTTGTGTGTCAAAAAATTAGGGGTAAATGTCTTCCACGCCCTAATGTCACCACAATGACGTTCATTTGCAACAATCTCGGCCAGTGTGCTTGCGCTCCACTCATAACTTCCCTGCTTTGTCTTGCGTTTATAGGCTTTAAGCAATTCTGCAATATCAGAAAATGAAACACCATTCAAGTAAAGATAGTAGATTGCTTTTACAGTTTCAGCTTCGTCCTCATTGACGATAAGGTCACCATCTTCGTCCCGGTCATAGCCAAGCAGCTCTGGTGTTAAAAACAGTCCCTTCCTAAACCGGCGTTCAATCGACCAGTTCATAATGACCGATTTTGAATGGGATTCTTCTTCAGCAACCGAGGCCAAAATCGTCAAGATCATTCGTCCATTATTGTCAAGCGTATAAATGTTGTCTGCTTCAAACTGAACACCTACAGGCGGTTCAAGGTTTTTCAGAAGGTCAATAACAGAAAGGCAATCAACGATGTTTCTTGCAAATCGAGCAATCGACTTGGTCATGATCAAATCTATTTTCCCGGCTTTGCAATCCTCAATCATCTGGAGCATGCCTTTTCGGTGTGCAATAGATGTTCCGCTTATACCTTCATCTGCATAGATTCCAACAAGATCCCATCCAGGATGTCCTGTAATGTACTCAGTATAATAATTCTTTTGAAGTTCATAAGAAGATGTCTGTTCGTCATTATCCGTTGAGACCCGAACATAGGCCGCCACACGGCGAATTCCACCGCTCTCCATAAAATCCGCAGTAGGCTTTGCAGGGATTATTTCGATTTCAGACGCATCCGTGCCTTTATATTTATCACGGATTTTCTGCTTACGGTCTTGTCCACTGTTTTCTTTCACGGTTTCACCTTATTCCCTGAGCGTCCAGTACCACTGGCGCATTTTTCTATAGCTTTGTATTCCCAGCACATGTTTTGTCTCAGCTATGGTTCTGCGACTTATTCCAGCTTCTCCAAGCCTTTCATAGATTTCTTTTGATGCCATATCACCTTTTACAAGATACTGCTTCAAAAGAGCGCAAGCCATTTCCGTTTTTGTCTTATACTCCAAAGTCTGCACTTCTTGTTTTTCATCGCAGCATTCAGATATGGAATCCAGCCATTGGAACCCGTAATCCTCTGTTATCGAGAAACTGATTTTAGACCCATCTGGTCCTAAGCTGTTTTTTATCTGGTGAACGACACGGATATCCATGTTTTCTGCATCGCGCTCGATCTGCAACACACTTCTTGCAGCCGCCACCACGTCAATGCTTCCAAGGCTTCTATACAAGCCTTTTATGCCTTCCTTTTTGTTCAAGTGCCCTATCAGCACAATGGCGCAATCATAGGTAGCCGCCCACATTCCAAGGTGCTGCATCAGCCGCCTTGCTTTTCCAGCAATCTGCAAATCGGAGTCACTGGAGAGGTATGCTTGAATTGGGTCAATCACAACAAGCCTCGGTCGAAACGCAACGATTGCATCCCTAATGCGTTCATCATCGAGTGTCAGCCCACTGTTGACTTCTTCATTGATAAATGCCACTTTGCTGCAGTCTGCGCCCTGTTCTTCCAGACGGGGTTTTATCGTATCCGCAACCCCGTCTTCTGAGCATTGGTAGATAACCCTCTGTGGTTGCTCCAATGGTTTTCCGTCAGGAAAGGCACCTCCTGTGGTTATTTCAGCAATCAGATTCATCATCATTGTAGACTTGCCATCACCGGGGTCTCCCTGTAGCAAGGTTATTTTTCCAATTGCAATATATGGATACCAGAGCCAGCGGACTGGCGATGATTCGACCTCACTATACAGCGTCAAAAGTCCTTCTTGCAATCGTCCCAATCCCCCGTTCCCGCATTGTATAACCCTTAGAGTTCTTCAGTTTTATTATACATCTGCACTGGCGAGTTGACTGTCAAGCAGTAGACGACACGTTTTTCTAAATGTCAACTACTGCTTGACATTTGATAGAAAATATTCTCTAAGGATGCAACACCGTAAGGGGGAGGAAGGTTGCATCCTTACCGCATTAATTTGCTATGTGTTTTGTTCGGCGCAATAATTGTCTTGTTCTTATGCGGGCCAGTTTGGAGGTAAAGTCATGCCTATAGACTACCCTGCGCTCGGAAAACGTATAGCGTTTTTTCGGAACCAGTCTCACCTCACGCAAGAAGACTTTGCATACGAGGTGGTGTTGTACAATAAAAGTTGACATAGGGAACTCAAAGAGCCAATATATAGAAA
>OLGZ01001549.1_pt1 | contig 12734 bp, 7 predicted proteins | sample 1605981 | NCBI WGS metagenome assembly OLGZ01 (sample SAMN03283291) | human gut metagenome | biome: human-associated habitat; material: feces | host: Homo sapiens | place: Peru | collected 2012 | reverse complement strand
ATATGCGTCTCGACGACGCCCTCGATGCCGTTGAAGGCCACGAACGCGACTCGATAGAAAGCATTGCCGTGACCAAGACCACTAACACCAACTTCTCGTTGTCGGGGGTGCGTGTGGGCATCGCTACCAAGCGACATCCCATGCCTTACGACCCCGCCAACTTCTCGTTCAGCTACAGCCACAGTCATCGCCATACAAGCGGAGAGACCACCGTATATGAGAACGAGGACAACTGGCGAGGCTCCATGAACTACAGCTATACGCCGGTTTACAAGGCTTTTGAACCTTTCAAGAAAATCAAAAGCAAGAGCAAGTGGTTTGACATCTTCAAAAGATTCGGCCTCAACTGGCTTCCACAGAACCTGACGTTCAACACAGAGATACTGCGTAACTACTACGAACTGCAGGAACGCGACATGGAGAGCACGGAGAACAGCGAACTGCCGCTTACGTTCAGCGAACAGTTCCTGTGGAACCGAGAATTCTCAATACGTTGGGACCTTACCAAGAATCTGCACATGAGCTTCAACAGTGCCACTCATGCGGAGATTGAAGAGCCTTACACTCCTGTAAACAAAGACCTCTACCCCGACCAGTATACGGCGTGGAAGGACTCTGTATGGACAAGTATCAAGCACTTCGGAAGACCTCTCGACTATAACCAGACGTTCACGGCATCTTATCAGGCTCCGCTGAACCTCATCCCTATCTTCGACTGGATTAATGCCGATGCCAACTACAATGCCACATACAACTGGACACGAGGCACCTCACTGGAGGACGGACAGTCGTTGGGCAACGTTATTGCAAATAACCGAACGATAAACATCAACGGTTCGTTCAACCTTGAAAAGCTGTACAACCACATACCGTTCCTCAAGAAGACCAACGACAGGTTCAACAAGAGGGGCAATATTTCTGCACAGACCAAGAAGAAGAACGACATCGCAAAAAGGAATTTAAAGAAAGGCAATAAAGAAGACAGCAAGCTGCCAAAGAACAAGAAATCGTTTGAAAAGGAAATAAAGCTGCTGCCTGACACGTCTGTCGTAATAACACACGGCAAGAACAGCAAGCGCCTGATTGTTTCGGCAAAGACAAAGGACGGAAAGGTGTTCAAGCTGAAATACACGACAGTTGACAACAACAAGATAAAGATAAGATCGAGCGCAGACACTACCACTACCATCAAGCTGCTCGTAAAGCCCAAAGAGCCACTCGAGAACCAGAAATGGTACAAGACGGCACAGGTAATAGCTCGCGGACTGATGGCGGTGCGCAACTTCAACATATCATACCGCAACCAATACGGATTGTCGCTGCCGGGCTTCCTGCCGGAAATAGGAGACATGTTCGGACAGAAGAGAGGCGACATCATGTCGCCAGGACTCGACTTCGCCTTTGGCTTTGTCAACGATGACTATGTAAAGAAGAGCGCCGAGCGAGGCTGGCTGCTTATGGCTGACAGCATTGCAACGCCTGCAACGTCAAGCAAGACCGAGGACCTGCAGCTGCGCATAACTCTTGAACCTGTAAAAGACCTGAAGATTGACCTCAACGCCAGTCGCACACAGACTACAGCAAAGAGCGTGCAGTATATGTATCAGGGCATGCCTACGACACAGAGCGGTACTTTCACCATGACAACGATAAGTTTGGGAAGTGCCTTCGAAAGCATGGGCGACGCCAACAACGGCTACTACTCCAAGTCGTTTGAGAAGTTCTGCAACTCCCTTGAAGGCTTCCGACAGAGGGTTGAGAACCAGTATGCGGGGGCTGTCTACCCCGCAGGAACGACACATGGCGGCGAGACATTCAATCCGGAGAACGGAACAGTTAACAAATACAGCGCCGACGTAATGGTTCCGGCTTTCCTTTCCACTTATACAAGCATGGGAGGAAGCTCGCTCGAACTCTTCCCTACCCTGTCGAGACTGTTGCCGAACTGGTCTGTAAGATATAGCGGATTGGGAAGACTGCCATGGTTCAGCGAAGTGTTCAAGAGCTTCAACATCAACCATGCCTACAAGAGCATATATGCTGTCGGCTCATACAGTTCGTTCAGCACATATCAGGAATACATGAACGGACTCGGATTCATTACCGACGCCACAACCGGCAACCCTACGCCAAGCAGCATGTTCAATGTTTCAACGGTAAGCATCAACGAGTCGTTCTCGCCATTGCTCGGCGTAGACATGACTTTCCAGAACAACCTGACAGCCAAGGTGGAATACCGAACCACACGTGTGCTCAGCCTCAGCATGACAAGTGTGCAGCTGAACGAATCGTCAAGCAACGACTGGGTCATCGGTATGGGATATAAAGTGAACAACTTCGACTTCTTCGGACTGTTGGGCAACGGTAACAAATCGCGAAAAGTAAAGAACAGCAAGAACAAGAATCAGAACGACAAGAACAAGAGCTCCAGCAGCAACAAGAACAACCGCAGCGGATTCAACACCGACCTGAACCTGCGCCTCGACTTGTCGTTCAGAAAGCAGGCTGCAATCTGCCGCGACATTGCTTCGATGACAAGTACGGCAAGCAGCGGAAACTCTGCTTTCAAGCTGTCGTTTGCTGCAGACTACACTCTGTCAAGACTGTTGACAATGAGCTTCTATTACGACCGTCAGACAAACACACCGCTGCTCTCAAGCAGCAGTTATCCGACTACGACAACCGACTTCGGTCTGAGTCTGAAGTTCTCGCTAACAAGATAACATCGGGTTATGGAAGAACTTATATGGCAACACGCCTATACAGTTCTTCCACAACCTCAAACCTTTCTCGTATCAATTATCAAACAAGTAAACTATTAATATAAAACCAATATCAATATGAAAAGACTATTCCTATCAGTTTTCATGCTACTCGTAGCATTCGCAACCTTTGCACAAAGCAGACCGAAACTCATTGTCGGCATCGCCGTTGACCAGATGCGCTGGGACTATCTGCACCGCTACTACAACCTCTATTGTGAAGGTGGCTTCAAACGGCTCATGAACGAAGGCTTCGACTGCGAGAACACCATGATAAACTACATACCTGCCATTACCGCCGTTGGACATACATCTATATATACAGGCACAGTGCCTTCTATCCACGGCATACAAGCAAACAACTTCCTTCTCAACGGCAAGATGACTTACTGCACGGCAGACTCTACCGTTAGCGGCGTAGGCACAGACAGCAAGGCTGGACAGATGTCACCACGCAATATGCTAACTACTACTATCGGCGACGAGCTGAAGGTTGCCACAAACTTCAAGTCGCGCGTGTTTGGCGTTTCCATCAAAGACCGTGCAGCCATTCTGCCTGCCGGACATGCTGCCGACGCTGCCTATTGGATAGACAGCAAACAGAGTAAATTCATATCAAGCACTTATTATATGAAGCAGCTCCCGGCATGGGTAGAGAAATACAACAAGAAGATAAGCAAATACACCAGCGACCAGATAAGCTATTCTCCTGTAGGCAACGAGGTGACTATCGATATGGCAAAGAACGTTGTCTCTAACGAGAAACTCGGACAGCAGGGCGAGACAGACATGCTCTGCGTCAGCTTCTCTTCAACAGACAAGATTGGACATAAATACGGCACACACTGTCAGATTATTCAAGACCAGTTTGTTGACCTCGACAAGCGTCTGGCTGACTTCTTCAACTATCTCGACCAGACTATCGGAAAGGATGAGTATCTCGTATTCCTCACTGCCGACCACGGTGCTGCCAACAACATCCTGATAAATCAGGAGCATGGCATTCCTGCCGGAGGTTTCTTCTACAAACAGGAGCTTAAAGACCTCAACACCTATCTGCAGAAAAAATATAACACCACGGCAAACCTCGCACGATATATCATGTCATACAACGTGGTGCTCGACCACGATGCCATAGCAAAGGCTGGACTGAAGCTGCGCACGGTAAAGAACGATGTTGTGAAATATTTCCAAGATAAAGAGTATGTGGCTTACGCCGTGAACATGGACCGTGTGGAATCCGCCACCGTACCTTCTTATATTAAGGAGAAGATGATAAACGGCTACTGCCGCAAGCGCAACGGTGACATCCAGCTCATCATGCAGCCAGGATGGTATGAAATATACGGCGACAAAATTGATGAAGGAACGACACACGGTGCATGGAATCCGTACGATGCCCACATACCGTTCCTGATGATGGGTTGGGGTGTGAAGCACGGCAAGACCAACCATCCGACCTACATAACCGACATCGCCGCCACCATCTGCAACCTTGTACACATACAGATGCCCAACGGCTGCATAGGCAATGCCGTGGAAATGAAATAAGCGAAACATCTGTAAATTAACATGCGTTTTTATCGCATAATCAAATTAAATGACTATATTTGCATAACGTAAAATATCATTTGAGCAAACTGATATAATTGGAACAAAACATTTAATATAATAAAAAATGGCAAAAACAAACGACAACATGACAGCACAGGAGGGAAAGCTGAAAGCCCTGCAGGCTGCTATGTCCAAGATAGAGAAAGACTTCGGAAAGGGGTCGATAATGAAACTCGGAGATGAGAAGATTGAAAACGTGGAAGTCATCCCTACCGGCAGCATCTCACTGAATGCCGCTCTCGGCGTCGGCGGATACCCGAAGGGAAGAATAATAGAAATCTACGGTCCGGAGAGCAGCGGTAAGACCACTCTCGCCATCCATGCCATAGCCGAATGTCAAAAGGCTGGCGGCATAGCAGCATTCATCGATGCGGAACACGCTTTCGACCGCTTCTATGCCGAGAAGCTCGGCGTAGACATTGACAACCTGTGGATTTCACAGCCAGATAACGGAGAGCAGGCTCTCGAGATTGCCGACCAGCTCATCCGCTCATCAGCTATCGACATCCTTGTAGTTGACTCTGTGGCTGCCCTTACACCGAAGAAGGAGATTGAGGGCGAGATGGGCGACAACAACGTGGGTCTACAGGCACGACTGATGAGTCAGGCTCTCAGAAAACTCACCTCTACCATCAGCAAGACAAACACAACCTGTATCTTCATCAATCAGCTGAGAGAGAAGATCGGCGTGATGTTCGGAAACCCGGAAACCACCACTGGCGGTAACGCCCTGAAGTTCTATGCCAGCGTGCGCCTCGACATCCGCCGTGTGACAGCAATCAAGGACGGCGACCAAGTTATCGGAAACATGACTCGCGTAAAGGTGGTGAAGAACAAGGTAGCACCTCCATTCCGCAAGGCAGAATTCGAAATCACGTTTGGCGAGGGAATCTCCAAACTTGGCGAAATCCTCGACCTCGGTGTAGAGTACGGCATAATACAGAAGAACGGATCATGGTACTCCTACAACGGTAGCCGCCTGTCACAAGGCCGCGACACCTGCAAGGCTCTGCTCAAAGACAATCCAGAACTCTGCGAAGAACTTGAGGGAAAGATTATGGAGAAGCTGAAAGACAACAAATAACCCCATACATAGACCAACCGCTTCTACAAAGAACGAAGCATGACAAATAAAAAATCGCATTAAGACAATCTGTTTCTTAATGCGATTTTTTATATTTACGACGATGCGAAAGTCTTTTACATCTTCACCTTTCTGTTCACCGTCCTTCCGTCGGCATACTGCATCTTCACAATATTGATGCCAGGCTGCGGAGCATTAAGCTTAGTACCGTTTATATTATAATAGGTGATGCTGACAGGTTGCTCTCCATTAGTAGCGTTCAATTCGTCTATTCCGTCGGTAGTGGAAGATATGTCGAGCGTCGCTCCTGCGCCATTCTCCTCGTTCGTCACTACTTCTTGCACAAGACTACTGTCATAAGCCTTCAACGTATAATGGTCTGACGGAATAAAATACTCCGCACTGCCCGACTTGCTCTGGAAGTCCTTTGCGTTTAAGTTGCCCACGGTAGTGATGTTATAGTCCTTCTTGCTGCCACTTGTAGCATAGTTTTTCCAAGGAGTTTTCTTTGTCGCTGTGCTTGTGAAAGCGCATCCCTCCACATACACATTTGACTTATATCCATAGCCGATGCAGTAGTGGGCATTGGAGCTTGAGTAGAGACAGTTCTGCACATGCACCTGTCCGTATCTCACACGTGGCATACGCTCCGAGCATCCTTCGTCCCACCAGCAGTTAGCAAACGTGGTGCGCAAGTGTCCGTTGTCCTCAGAGCGGCTGTCACTGTTTCCCCACAGGTTGCAGTTGCGGTGGTCGTTAGCCCCTCCGCTGCCACCAGCCCAAGGTTCGATGAGATAGCGGAAGCGGCACCATGTAACACAAATATTGTCGGAACCATTCACGCAGTCGAAGTTTCCGTCCACGCCGTCCTGGAAGTCGCAGTGGTCCACCCATATATATGTAGAGCCTGCAATTGTGAGGTTGTCGTTGCCGTCAATGTCGTAAGCTCCGGCACTCTTGAAGCTGAGGTTTCTCAGAATGATGTTCTTGCACGAAGATAGCTGCAGGATACCCGTCTCACTCCCTTTCGACGAATGTTTTGAGTTTACGAGAGCCGAGCCTTTCATTCCTATAACCGTCTTGTTCTGTGCATTCTTCACATTGTTCAAACCGGAGAACTCAATCTCGCCCTCCACATAGATAATCTTCTTGTCTGTTCCCTTCAGGGCGTTTATCAATTCGGTTCTGTTTTTCACCGTAACCGTAGTACCGCCTTCTCCACCGGTTACGCTACCTCCTACGGTAGCCCATCCCAAAGGAGCATTCTGGTCATAAGGCGAGAGATTGTCTTTCCAGTCGGCATGCGCCGCCACAGAGTGCATCGCAACGAAAGCTGCGACAACGGTCTTCAATAATACTGATTTTTTCATTTCTTCAATTATATTATTTTCTCTATAAGGAGATATCTGTCCTGTCACGTAATCAGTTTCTCTCCTCTACATTCTTCAATTCGCCGCCCATATTTATTGCCTCCAATAGCTTCACGGCATCCACATACTGCGCAATACCCTCTGCCACCTGCTTGGCATCGCGCATGGCAAGCACTACGGTTGACGGACGGTTCACCACATCGCCTCCTGCAAACACGCCCTTGCGGGTGGTCATTCCGTATGGTTTCTCACGAGTCAACACATAGCCACGGTCGTCAACATCGATGCCTGTGGTAGTCGAGACGATGCGGCTTGCCGGAGCGGAACCTACTGCCATTATCACGATGTCGGCGTTCTCTGTACGGCGTTCGCCGCTGTTGGTTTCTATAACAACTTCGTTGAGCGTGCCTTCGTTGTCATGGATTTCCACGATGCTCGACTCCCAGTTGAACTTAACGCCCTCTTCCACCGCCTCTTCATACTCAGAGCGCAGTGCGCTCATATCGTTTATCGTACGGTGGTAAACAACCTGCACGTCGCTTGCTCCCATTCGCACCGCCGTTCTTGCAGCATCCATAGCTGTGTTTCCGCAACCTATCACGAAGACGCGTTTGCCCTCGTTCACCACCACTTCGTCGCGGCTTAGGTTGCCCTCGTTGTAAAGGCTCACGCGGCGCAGAAACCATATAGCCTGTCTTACGCCATTCAGGTTGCAACCCGGAATGTTAAGTTTCTTAGGCTTTCCAGTACCGGTGCCCATGAAGATAGCGTCAAAGCCAAGTTCGAAGAGTTTATCTACGGTAAGGTTGTCCTTGCCCACAGTAGTATTGCAGTGGAACACTACTCCGAGCTCCTCAATCTTCTTAATCTCTCGACGCACGATATCCTTCGGCAGTCTGTATTCCGGTATGCCGAACATCAGCACGCCTCCCGGTTCTGGTTCCATCTCAAAGATTTCGACGTTGAATCCCTGTCGTGCCAAGTCACCGGCGATAGTCAGTCCTGCCGGTCCCGAACCTATCACGGCAACCTTTCCTCTTGTTTTCGGCAGGAGCTTCTCACGTATGAGTCCCATGTCGCCGTCGAAGTCAGCTATGAAACGCTCCAGTTTGCCCACATGTATGCCGTGGCCTTTCTTTGCCAACACGCAATGACCTTCACACTGCTTCTCGTGTGGACACACGCGTCCGCATACTGCCGGCAGGTTGCTCTTGTTGTTTATTATATTCATAGCATTGCCGAGGTTTCCCATCGACAGCTCGTGAATCCAGTCAGGTATGTCATGGCTTATAGGACAGCCTTTCTTACACTGTGGTACTTTGCAATGCAGACAGCGTTTTGCTTCCTCTATAGCCTCAAGCATGGTGTAGCTTCCGTTTACTTCTTGAAATAATTTATTCTCTTGTTCCATTTCTGTCAATACCTTAATAAATGATAGTAAATTAATTTTTCCGAGTGCAAAGTTACAGTAATATACTGCAAACGCCAAAAATCAGGTATCCAAAGTCTGTAAAATCACAAAAAAGCCTGTCTGCCTTATATTCAAGAATGCGAGACAGACAGGCAATGCGATTAGAATGAAGCAAATCGGCAGTTTGTGAGTTTCACTCCAGCCCCCGCTTCAATATCCTTGTCTTTCTTTGTATAGAAGAAAGTAGAATTGTCGATAGTAATGTTCTTCAGACATTCGTAGCCCGGCAGGCCATGTGCGCTGATAGCGGTCTTGGCACCACGACAGGTAACATTGCTGATATGTATGTCGCTCCATTCCGGCACACATTCAGCGTTTTTCGGCACTACCACTTCGCCTTTATCATCCTTTACGCTGTATTTCTTGTCGGCATACGAACATTCGAAGATTATAGCCTCGTCCTTTATGTCGGTCATAACGATGTCGCTGATGTAGATGCCTTCAGTCTTTCCGCCTCGTCCCACGCCGCTTTTGAAGCGCAGTCCTGTGTCGGTTCCCGAGAAGCGGTTGTGGCGCACCACGATATTCTTCATTCCGTTTGAGTATTCAGAACCTATCACGAAGCCTCCATGAGCATGATAAACGGTATTGTCCTGTATCAGGATGTTCTCGCATGGTCCGTCTGGAGCTGCTTTCTTTCCTGCTCCGCCCTTCATGCAGATGCCATCGTCGCCGGCATCGATGGTGTTATTTACGAGCAGCACCTCACGGCAGCAGCTGATATCGAGTGCATCACCGTTCTGTGCGTTCCACGGACAGCGTATGGTCACTCCGTCCACAATGACGTTTGTGCAACGTGTTGGTATAAGGTGAAACTTGGGAGAGTTCTGTATCGTCACGCCGCTAACAAGCACCCTGTCGCAATCGGTAAATCTTATAAGGTGGGTTCTCATAGCCTCCTGTGCCTCTGGTGTTGCAGCCAGGTTCTCGAAATGCTTCAAGTTGAACGGGAACCAAAGCTTTCCGCCTTCGGTCTCCGTACCGCCCATTCCAGTGAACTCCTTCCACTCCACGTCGCTCACCTTGGAGCGTTTTACAGGGCGCCACATGGCTCCGTTGCCGTCAATAGTGCCTTCACCCGTAATGCTCACGTTCTTTCTTTTGCTGGCGCTAATCAGCGGCGAGCATTTCTTGTCCTTCACACCATCCTTCACCTTGAAGTGCTGCGTACGGTCGGGAGTAGCCATCAGTATGGCATTCTTCTCCAGATGCAGGTCAATGTTGTCCTTCAGCGAGATAAGTCCAGTAAGCCATACTCCCTCGGGCACCACAAGATGTCCGCCACCCTTATTGTCGAGCGCCTTGATGGCTTTTGCAAAAGCCTCGGTATTGAGAGTCAGTCCATCGCCTACCCCACCGAAATCCTTGATATTAACACTGTAATCAGAGATTTTCGGAGCCAGTGGCTGCGCCATCTTCACCGGCAGGTTCTGATAATACTTTCCATAATCTGCAGCAATAGCCGACGCAAAGCCAACGACCATCACCACAGCAAGAACAATTAGTTTCTTCATACTTTGTCTAATTTTTTTGTAGTTTGTCCATTACTCAAGTTCCTCATGTATCTGCCATACTGTAAGTAAAACAAGCTGAGCACCTTCAGAACTCATATCCATTAAATTCTGCGCACAAATTTATACCTTTATATATATAGTCACAAATCCTTTAGCTTAATTTAAGCTTACAACCCCATGTTTTAGTTTAATATAGCAATAGCGCCCTGTTTCCTGTTCATTCCGCAGTGGCACAGACAGGAGATATTTAAGCAAATGTCAAAAAAAGAAGATTAAAAATCATTTTGCACATTTATTATTGCACATTATTGTCTACCTTTGCAATATCTTTATAACAAGAATCCTATACTACTTATGGAATGATTCAACAAAGAGAAAAGCATTAACAAAACAATTTATACAAACATATTATGAAAAGTATTCTTGAAGGACGCCCCGGTCTGAAAGCTGAGGTTGAGAAAATAGCTGAAGTTGCCGGTTATCTGTGGCAGAACGGATGGGCAGAGCGTAACGGCGGCAATATAACAGTAAACGTGACTGAATTTGCAGACGAGGAGATTAAGCAGATGCCTGCAATAAGCGAGGTAAAGCAGATTGGAGTAACTCTGCCTGCACTGAAAGGCTGCTATTTCTACTGCAAGGGCACAGGCAAGCGCATGCGCGACCTGGCACGCTGGCCAATGGACAACGGCAGTGTAATACGCATTCTTGACGACTGCGCAAGCTACGTAATCATCGCCGACAACGCAGTAATGCCTACAAGCGAGTTGCCTTCACACCTCACTGTCCATGCCCACCTCATAGAGACGGGCTCCAACTACAAGGCTACCGTTCACACCCACCCTATAGAACTGGTGGCAATGAGTCACAGTCGCAAGTTCCTTGGCAAGGACGTGCTGACAAACATCCTTTGGAGCATGATTCCTGAGACAAAGGCTTTCTGCCCATTAGGACTGGGCGTTGTGCCTTACGAGCTGCCGGGGTCAAACACTCTTGCCGACGCTACGCTGAAGGAGCTTGAAGACTACGACGTAGTGCTGTGGGAGAAGCACGGTGTGTTTGCAAAGGGTCTTGACGTTATGGATGCTTTCGACCAGATCGACGTACTTTCCAAGAGCGCAAAGATTTACATCAATTCAAAGTGCATGGGCTTCGAGCCGGAAGGCATGAGCCAGGAGCAGCTTCAGGAAATGACAAAGGCATTCAATCTGCCGAAGTAAAAAACATAAACAACCAATAGAATAAGGAGGGAACAGAATATTTCCCTCCTTTTTTGTGTCAAGTTAACGAGTTAACAAGTTGACGAGTTGACAAGTTGACGAGTTGACGAGTTGACAAGTTGACGAGTTGACAAGTAAACGAGTTGACGAGGGAAATTGCCTGTACGACCTATAAGTTTTTCAAAGATTATTGCTCTGAAAACACCTATTTATAATAATGTAATACAAATTCTTCATCCTTCATTCTTCATTCTTCATTAAAAATGTATACCTTTGTACCATGAATGATATTATAAATCCTGCACAATGGAGCGAGAACGTCATTATCGCCGACGCAGACTTCGTGGATAAGGTAGCATTCGACCTTATCGTGAACTTCGAACGCATGCTCATGAGACGCGTGCCTAAGGCAGACCTCGCCCGTTGGATAGACTGTATAGCCCTCGATGGTGGCATCCGGGAGGGGGAGAATGAGGTACAGGTCGTACTGATACACAACAAGGAAAATACAGAACTGGAGAATTTCACTCCTGCCCACTATAAAGAGGAACTTGACGGCAAAGCCTTCAAAGACCACTTAGGCGAGTTCAGCATCAACACGTATCCCGTGGAAGAACTTGTCAGCAAGACTGACTTTATCGCCGAGGCAGCACAGATTGCCTGTTCGCAAAAAGAGGTGAAGCGCGTGATGGTCGTTCCCGACGATGAGGAGACATACGCAAAGGTGCGCCACGCCCTTAAACAAATCGACGACGAAGGCAAGCGCATAACACTCTTCGCCATGCAGCCCATGGAGGGAGGAAACTTCCGACAAGAGATACTGGGCTATTCGCTGATGAGCGCCCTTGGCATAAACGGAGAGGAAATAAAATAAAACGGAATATAAACAAAAAAAACATATATCACGACATGGGAAAAGTATTGATTATCGGAGCCGGTGGCGTTGCTACCGTAGCTGCCGTAAAGATTGCAAAGAATTCTGATGTCTTCACCGACATCATGATTGCAAGCCGCACAAAGTCAAAGTGCGACAAGATCAAGGAGTATATCGGTAACCCCGACATCAAGACCGCTCAGGTTGACGCCGACGACGTAGAACAGCTGAAGGCACTCTTCAACGACTACAAGCCAGAGCTCTGCGTAAACCTCGCACTGCCCTATCAGGACCTCACCATAATGGAGGCTTGTCTGGCTTGCGGAGTGAACTATCTCGACACCGCAAACTATGAGCCTAAAGACGAGGCGCACTTCGAATACTCTTGGCAATGGGCATACAAGAAGCGCTTTGAAGACGCAGGACTGACTGCCATCTTAGGATGCGGTTTCGACCCTGGCGTTACAAGCATCTTCACTGCATACGCTGCAAAGCACCACTTCGACGAAATACAGTATCTCGACATCGTGGACTGTAACGCAGGAAACCACCACAAGGCTTTCGCAACAAATTTCAACCCGGAAATAAACATCCGCGAAATTACACAGAAGGGTCTCTATTGGGAAGACGGAAAATGGGTAGAGACGGAGCCACTGGAAATACACAAGACTCTCAACTATCCTAACGTAGGACCGAAGGAGAGCTATCTGCTCCACCATGAGGAGATTGAGAGCTTGGTGAAGAACTATCCCACCATCAAGCGTGCTCGCTTCTGGATGACCTTCGGTCAGCAGTATCTCACCTACCTCGACTGCATACAGAACT
>OLGZ01001547.1_pt1 | contig 12746 bp, 10 predicted proteins | sample 1605981 | NCBI WGS metagenome assembly OLGZ01 (sample SAMN03283291) | human gut metagenome | biome: human-associated habitat; material: feces | host: Homo sapiens | place: Peru | collected 2012 | reverse complement strand
CTGACCATCTCTTCCGGGATGGCCTTGGTTCGGGTTTGCTATGTAGCGATAAGAAAGTTAAAAACTTGCTCCGGCTCCTTCGGGAGCCGAGCTGGAACTCTAAGTAAATATGTTATATTAAATTGTTGAAATAGGTTATCACAAAAATCGAGTTGTGTCAACAAAAAGTTTTGAAAACACGCCACTTTCGGCGGTTTGCAAGAAAACGCAAGGAGAACTTTGGTAAAAAGAGAGAGGGCTGGATAGCTCGTTCTGTTTGCAACGGAATGCCAGCTCGGAACTTTTCCGAGCAGAAAAACAACCGTCCGCTTCAGGTTGAGCTTGAAAACGGACGATCATTCTTGCGAAGTGATTGTCAAATTTGGGAGGTGTTTTGAGAGGACTCATATGATGCGCCAGCTTGTTTCTGCACTCGCACAGAAAATAGACCCATTCCCGTTCTTCCTCGTCCGGGATGTAAAGCAGCCACTGACTGTGATCATCGCTTCTTCGCAGACCCATCATGTACACCAGGGATGCGGGGCAAGCACAGACGCTGATCATTTGCCCTGCGCCTCATAGAGAGAACGCTGCTGCGGCAGGAAGGAGAACGTACACCATTGGTTCCTCTGCAAGTCTGCGCTGGGTGGGCAAAGACCGTCAACTGCCACGCCCATCCGCGCATCCTTCTGCCACAGAACAGGTGCTTGTCGGAGCCTCTCGCAGCCCCTTTTCCGCATCAGCCGGAACCAAGGTGTAACACACTAGACTTTGCAGGCAAAGTCGTGTGCCAAAGGGGTGCTGCGGCCCCTTTGGAAACCCAAGAGAAACGCCCATCAACTGCGCTGCTCGTCCTCGGCCAGTGCGCTGATCCGCTTGCCCATGGCCTTGACCAGCGGAACGACGAGCGCATTCCCCATGGTGAAATAGCGCAGTCGTTCCGGCATCCCGGCTGTCCAATCATCCGGGAAGCCGTTGAGCCGTTCGCATTCGATGGGCGTTAGCGTACGCAGACGTTGGGTCTGTGGGTCTGCGACTACATGGGTGCTGCGGGAAACGGAGCCTTCGCTGGTGAGCATCGTGCGGGCAGGAAGGTCGGAACAATCGGGGAACGCCATGGAGCCTTCCGAAAAGAAATAAGTAGAACCGTTCCTGCGGTGGCGGGTCTCCTGCTTTGCGCCCTTGAGATACCGCCAGTGGTCGATGTCGGCAGCAGAGAGGAAATATCGCTCTGCAAGTGGGGTGGTCTCCAACACGGAGCGGAGAGGCTTATATGGGAATTGAAGAGGGATACTCTCGACGGAATAGAAGCGGCCGTTGACCATAAGCCCGGAGGCATAGAAGTGGCAGGATTGTGCGGCAGATAGATCCTTCAGATCGAGGTAGCGAAACTCGTCGAGCCATCCCTCGCTGTATTTCCGCTCAAAGCCATACAAGGGAAAGATGGGGGCAAAGAAGCCTTCCTGTAGGAGCAACTGGTGAGCACCCTTCAGACCCTCCACACAGATGAGGTCCGCAGCCTTTCGGAATAGGGCGGTATCGTTTCGGAAGGCAAAGAGAAAGGTGCGCCGCCTGCGCTGTGCTTCGCCATAGTCGGCGGCATTTATCACCCGCCATTCAACGGCATAGCCTGCTTCATAGAAGCACCGCAGGATGATGGAAAAATCACGCCCTTTTTGCCATGCCGGAGATTTGATGAGCCGGTCTACGTTTTCCAAAAGGACATAGCGAGGCTTGTGTGCCCGTAGGATAGCGTTGATCTCCCACCAAAGAACGCCCTTCTTCCCTTCTATCCCTCGTGCGCCCTTTTTGGCGATGGAGTAATCCTGACAGGGAAAGCCACCGACCAAAAGGTCATGTGGAGGGATGTTCCCTTTGGCGGTCACGATGTCCTGACAAACGTGTTCTGGGCGATGCCCGAAATGCCGTTCGTAGCACTCGAAAGCAAATTGGGAACGCATGGATGGCTCCCACTGATTCGCCCAGACAGTCTGAAAGTTGGCAGAAGCCTGTTCCAGTCCAAGACGGAAGCCTCCAACTCCGGCGAAAAGCTCAACAACACGGACCTTCTCCATGACAGGCACCTCGTAACGTGTTAAGAAGAAACAAGAAGGATTATAAGGTTTTTCGGAAGTTTTTGTGTGAGAGCGTGATTACCAAGCAGTTCTTATCTCTGCAAATTCATTTTTATCTTGCCCGATTCTCTGCCACCGAAGCAGAATATCCTTCATGTATTCAGAAAGTTTTTCGGTAGACAGTTTTCTAGATAATCTGACCGCATTCCTGCGGATATCTCCCTTTTCTGATGCACTCTCTATGGTATCATTGGGGCCAATAGTGCTTCGGTCAAGCAACTGTGCAAGGCCAGTTGTAATCAACTCTAGTTCTTGAGTGTCAAGAATATTGGCGGCTAATGTGATGAACTGTAACGCATGGACAAGTTGCTGTGAGCCGCTCCAGGCTCCCCACATAATCTGCTGCGCTGCAATTCCGATACCAAGATGAATTTCCTCTTTGGAAAACAAATTTTTTTCCGGGTGGCAGATTGCAGTAGCGAGAGTTTCGTAGACATAATAAGTGCGTTCTTTGCTTGTGGAATGGATGGAGCGTTCGAGCTCCTTCTGAAACGAAAATTCCCATTCCAATACGGAGTAGCAAAAATGTTCTAGTCCGCAATGTCGGATATTATGATTATGGCATTCATTCAGGATGCTTTCTATAACTTTTTTGTCATTCTCAGTAGGTGTCCAGCCGTTTTGACTTGATAAAAGGAGCCATAAGGTATGCAGTGCTTCATAAGTTATCGTAATAGAAAAGTTATCAATCTCCGAAGTTTGTGCATGAGCATCAATATCTTTGAGTAGGCTGGAAAGTTGATTGGAAATTGACAGCAAAATGGTAGTAATTTGTGTCGAATCAAAAGCGTCTACCTGATCAAGAGAAAATCTCGATAGTGACCAGAGAATGCCACGGTATTCCGGAGTATGTGATAAAATGTCTGAAGTTGATACGATTTGGCTGACTAGCGTTTCACGAAGCCAGCGGAACTCTTCTTCTTTTGGCTGTGCCGGCAGATCAAGACAAAGGGTAGGTCGCCAATGTTTCGGAAGGCGAATATTACCGTTGTTCCAGATATAATTGCCTAACTCTATTTTCTGAGAAGTGGTTAAAAGGCTCTGTTGATTGCAATAAATTAGTCGCTCCAGAAGATTCTCTGTATCCTCACTTTTTTCCAGCATAGAAATCCAGTTCGAGATTTCAGGAAACGGAGTCTTTGGGCTATCGTGCTGATGCTCAGTAGAGGTGGACGGTAAGAGACTAAAAGGTTCCGGAGAATCGAAAGGACTTTTTCCTTGTTTGATTGGAAAAGACAGCAATGTTCGTAACATCTCATCACGCTTTGTAACTGGATAAATAGGAAGGAGGCGCTTCATTAGTGAAGAAATTTTAGGATAGCATTTCTTATTTTCAGAACAGCAAATGTTTTTCAGAAGATTTAGGAGCTTTTCCATTACATCATCAGAGCATTTGCTGCAAAGTCTGGACAGCACCTCAGGAAGTACATTTGCTGCACGTTTGGAAAAGGTACCATCCTTTGGCCAGTCAGCAGCAGGAAAGTCGGCATCAGCTCGTTCTAAAGCACTAATATAAAGCTGACAGAACAAATCGGCATCCTCTTGAGTCCAAGTGCTGAGAAGACTGCGCGTGAGTGTCTTTTCTACAGTCTTTTCGGCGTCGGCGCGGACGAGTGTCAAAATTGCTGTATCAGGATAATATCGTGCTAGACGTTCAGCCGCTCCACCAGCGGCTTTGTTATCGGAGTACGTATGTCCAATTCGGAACGGAATACCAGTTTCATCACGGAAGCGCAAGAAAGTAAGCGCATTGATTACGTTCTTGTCATCGCCGAAAATAGTAGTTGAAGAAGTAACACCGAAATCGAAATCCGCATTTTTTTGGTGGGTTTGGAAGGAGGTCCATTCTGCCTCTAAGCGAGGTATAAAATTCATGTTCTCATCCTCCCACGAAACCTCATACTGTCTGTGAAGCATCTGACGCTGCCGGTTTACGAATTTTTGGACTTCCTGATTTTCTGGCATCGGTTCACCGAAAGAGTTGGCAAAATGCTCGGCTTGTGTGATGTAATCCAATAACTCCATTATGGCACTTTCCAATGACAAAAGAAATCGGTCGGGTATCGATTGATGCGCTAACCGCTTCCGCAGATTTTTAATGGCACTTTGCAGAAGTACTGTAGCCATGTTGGTATCCGAATACTCGGCCAGAAGACCAGCTTTACGTAGTGCCCACAGAGTCATATTGGGAGAAACGGCCCATTCGTCTAAGTCCTTTTTGAGCTGATTGAACTCATATTGTGAGGCGTGGTAAAGACAGCATTCCCATTTGAACTCGTTTCGTTGCTCTTGTGTGAAGTATGGCTCACAGGTAATCAATTCATTGTGTTGCTTTTTCCATTTTTCTGAATTGCCATCAATTCGGAAAGCCCGAAGGAGAGAAAGTAAGACGGAAATCTTTTTCTCGCTATGCTCATCCGGATGTCGTTCTAGGATTTTTTGGTAGCATTTTATCGTGGAATCAAAAAGTGGAAGAAGCGTCTTTGAGTATAACCAGTCGTATTCATACAGATACTCCAGCTCATTTTTGAAATCGATAGACTCCTTCTTACAATAATGCCGTAAATGCTGCTCCGCAGGGGAAAGAATGAAACTTCGCAGTTGGGTGCGTCTATCTTCCGAAAGAAAAAGTACGTTTGGTAGGGTTTTGTGATTTTTTTTTGAGGACAGGGAGGACCTCTTTTATAGGTAGATAATGTTGTAGTCGAGGAATCGGAACATCACTATCCATCAGAAAAGTTGGTTTTTCAGCATAAATCTCAAGGGGGTGCGGTTTCCAGTTTCGCCAGCCATCTTGAGAGGCAAGATACTGCTTCCAGAGATATTCGAGGGCTTTCTGGTAAATTTCATATGGCGTTTTAGCAGTAGGAAAGCATTCTTGCAGCTCCACGATGATAATGTTTCGTTTATAGAATCGTTTCCGATCCACATCCGAAATGTGTTGATGCGTCAAAAGATACATCTGCGGTGCATTATCCTCACCTAAATTATCTCGAATCCAGCCGACCCATTTGTTGAAATTAGGGTCATCTCCAGAAAAGCCAATGAGGCAAAGTGTGTTTTCCAGTAAAGACTGTTGTACAGTGTTCACAAAGGGAGCAAACTTTACCGGATAAGTCCGATAGTCTTCCGACGTGATGATGAACGGATGCTGCGAAGGAAAAGAACCATGGAGCTTGACGATTCGTGTGGCACCGGAAGTGCCGACCAAATCGCTCTTGTTGGTGATAACCGTAAATACCTTTTCCGGAAGCGCTTCAGCAGCTCGCTCCAAAAGGGTATCGTAATTTGTTGTAAAAACGTCACTCCACGGCAACCGTAGCAGGTCGCTATGGAGTTGCGATGGAAGGTAGTCGGCGTCCCGGATATTGTCCAAAAGCAACTGGTCTAGTTCGTGGCGTCCATAGGCAATTTCTAAGTTTTCTGCGAGAGTAAGTGAGTCAAGCTGCTGGCCATCAAGGCCGAGTTTTTCCCTAAATTTTGTTGCAAGGTCATTCCACAACGGCATAGCTGGCACATCCGATGTTACCTTATCAGCATTGAGACTGAAGCCAGCTCCAACAAAAAGAGCAGCATGGTTTTCCTGCAAATGCTGGCTGATGATGTTTAGATACTGTTTTGCATTTTCGGCCATAAAATAACATCTCCCCGTTTGAATTTCTGTAACTATTGTACCATAAAAGAAAGAAGTTGAAAATACACAGAAAACACCATTGTAAACAGAAATCCGGAATTTTCAAACCGTTTCGGTCTAAAAATCCCGGATTTTGTATCAATGTTATAGCGAGACTACTTTACATGTCTCTTGCGGTCCATTTATAATATATTCAATAACTGTTTGCCCATCTCAGTGATGAGAGGGACGACCAGAGCGTTGCCCATGATGAAGTAACGCTGACGCTTGGGCATCTCGGTATCCGTCCAGCCAGTCGGGAAACCGTTCATGCGCTCACATTCCTCCGGCAGCAGGATACGCAGTTTTCCAGTCTTAGGGTCGGTGATCGCATGGGAACTGCGGTTCTTGGTGCCCTCACTGGTGAGCATCGTGCGACCGGGACGGTCGAGAGGGTCCGGGAATGCAATAGGGCCTTCCGAGAAGGTGTAGGAGAAACCGGTTTTGGAAGTACGCTCAATGGTCTTGGACCCCTTCATGTATTTCCATTTTTCCAGATCCTCGTCCTCGATAAAGTAGCTCTTGTCCACATCGCCATCGACAACGATCTCGCGGAGGGTCATCGGTTCTTTACTCTGCGGGACAGCTTCCAGCGAAAGGATACTTCCATTGTATAGCACACCACTGTTATAAAAAGCTGCCTTGAACCGTTTGGTCACATCGACAGTATCGGTATACTCGGTAAAATCCACCTTGGTGATCTTCTTAGGGTCTGCCAATTCGGAATAGACTGGGAACGCCTTTGCGAAGAAACCTTTGTTCGTCAGCCAAGTGCGGTCTTTATTCTCGCCATCGGCAAAGTAGGAAGTCAGGTGCTTGTATTGCGGCGTGGTATTTTTGAAGGCGAAGATGAAAGTGCGTCGTCTGCGCTGCACCCAGCCGTAATCGGCAGCATTGATAACGCGCCATTCGACACCATAGCCTTCTTCCTGTAGGCATTTCAGGATGATGCCGAAATCACGGCCACGCTGGGATGCAGGAGACTTCAGCAGACGATCTACGTTTTCCAGCAGGACATAGTTCGGATGATTCTTCTGGATGATCTGATAGATAGACCACCAGAGGACGCCTTTTTTGCCTTCGATGCCTTTGGCACCTGTGCTGGCAACGGAATAGTCCTGACATGGAAAACCGCCCACCAGAAGGTCGTGCGGCGGCACTTGATCGATAACAGTGGCGATGTCTGCGTTCACACAGTGGGAATCTTCGCCAAAGTTCTTGCTGTAGCACTTATAAGCCCATTGACCAGCTTGGCCGGGTTCCCATTGGTTTGCCCAAATCGTTTTGAATCTTTCGGAACAACGCTCTAATCCAACGCGGAAACCGCCAACGCCGGCAAATAGCTCGACAACACGGATATCGCTATTTGCTGACACTTTCATAACACCTCATTTTGTGATATACTTAGTAATAAGTATACAATTTTTCGTTAAAAAGATCAAGACTTTTTTGAAAGTTTTTATAGAAAGCCTTTCTTTTATATCGGTGGGCTTTCTATGGCTCGATATGATTATAGCAAAAATAGATAAAAAGATCAAGCTATTTTTTTGAGGAGGTCAAGAGGTGTGATGGAGCAGCGGAAGTACAAGACCAAGCAGGAAGTTCTCATTCGCGGACAGGAAGCGGTGGGTAAAACGCTGGGCGAGATCGACAAGACCGGGCGTATCGCCACAGGTAAAGGTGCAATCGGCACGGTGGTAGAAGAAAGCTGGTTCGGGTACAAGCCCAATAGCAAACCCGCCCCGGACTTTGAAGAAGCTGGCGTGGAGCTGAAAGTGACTCCCTATCGCCGGACACCTCGTGGCATTCAGGCCAAGGAGCGGTTGGTCTGCGATATGCTGAACTATGAAGAAGAATATGGCAAGACCTTCGCAACCAGTGCTTTCTGGACAAAGTGCGCCTGTATGCTCCTGATGTCCTATGAACACAAGGATGGTGTTCCAAAAGTCGATTTCACCATCGACAAGGCGGTGCTGTTCCAGTTTCCGGACGAAGATTTAGAGGTCATCCGTAATGACTGGAAGATTCTGATGGACAAGATCAAGGCAGGACAGGCACACCTGATCAGTGAGGGCGATACTATGTATCTGGCAGCGTGTCCGAAAGGCCGCAACTCGCAGGATACCCGGTCGCAGCCATTCAGCCCTATCCCGGCCATGAAGCGGGCGTACTCGCTGAAGTCCAGCTATATGACGCAGATTCTACGGCGGTACATCTTCGGGGACGAACCCTGCGAGAAGATCATCAAAGACCCGGCAGCGTTAAGAACGACCAGCTTTGAGGACTGGTTCAGCGCAAAAGTCCGGCCTTATGTGGGAATGAGCAGGACGGAACTTAAGGCACGGCTGGGCGTAGAAACGAATGCCAAGAACCTCAACGAGCTTTTAGTGGCAGCGATGCTTGGCGTGAAAGGGCATCTGTCGAACACAGAGGAATTCCAAAAGGCGGGCATCCAACTCAAGACCATCGCCATTGAACCGAATGGCAGTATAAAAGAGAGTATGTCCTTCCCTGTAATGAACTTCTGTGCAATGATGAACGAAACATGGGAAGAGTCTGCGCTCTATGACCTTCTTGCACCGACCAAATTCCTGTTCATCATCTTCCAAAAGTCGAGGGACGGCGAGTGCTACTTCCAAAGGGTGAAATTCTGGAATATCCCGGCAGAGGATCTAGAAGAGGTGCATCATGTGTGGCAGCGTACGGTCGATACCCTGCGGGAGGGCGTTCACATCTGGAAAGATGCCAGCGGGCGGAACCGCAATAACTTGCCCAAGGCGTCGGAAAGTCGTGTGGCTCACGTTCGTCCTCATGGGCGGGATAGTACGGATACCGCGCCCCTGCCTACGGGTGGTTCTATGACGAAGCAGTGCTTCTGGCTGAACAATTCGTATGTTGCGGAGCAGATAAGGGAAGTATAAAATGGCAGGATATGTATTTGCTATCGGCGGAGATACCGAGATAATAAAGATCTGTGCAGAACGAGGGGTTTATGCGACTCGCTTGAACAGTTTGGCTTCAAGACCGTTTGAGGCAACGCTGGCGGATTATGTGTCCATGAAACCGGGAGACAATGTTTACTTTTTTAGTGAGCGTAAAATCTATGGTATCGGAGAATTGGTCGCAGTCGGCCCAGATTGCAAGTATTCAAATTTTCCGGGTTCATCAACTTGTGCAGCGGTCGATTACGCAGATGTGAGGGATGACCTGTTGGTCGATTCTGGTGAGGAAAGTATCTGGTACCGATGGTTGTGCACTTTTAAGGCGTCGCCGTACTTTTTTGAGGAAGGAATCGACACCGATGAGGTGTTGGTCTATAAACCGAACACGTTCAAGATGCTTCGTGCCTTTTGGAATGTCTCATTTATAAAATTGGGCGATGAAGAAAACGAGTCCCTGAAAGAGATATTATTGCTTCGGCATCAGCAAGAAATGCGAACAGGTCAGCATGTTTGGGAAAGAAATGATGAGATGCATGACCTGATAGGCGCACATGAGTTGGACCGATATTTGATCAAACCGGAGAGTTTGCTTTGCAACTGTGTAAGAGCAGATAGGGTGAAACATGAAATGGCCCTAGAGGTATCGGTCGTTTATGACTTATGTAATGAGGGAATCCCGAATCTTGGCAGATGGGATTATGTGTCCCATCAAGTGGTAGCATCCCCGTTCAAGCCTATCAATTATATGGATAAGATCGATGTGTTTGCTGCGAGATATTTGGAGGGGACAAGGATCCCGTGCCAATATTTGACCATTGAACTGAAGAAAGATAAGGCAGAAAAGTCGACGATAGACCAAGTCTTGAAATACGTTGATTGGGTGTGTGCAGAGTATGCGTATGGTGACTATGAAATGATAGAAGCCTGTATCATCGCAGCAGATTATGAGGATGATCTGAACGAGTACTATCGAGAAGTTGTACGACGGTACTATACGCTTGGAAGTCACCCGGTCCGCAATAAACAATGGAATCGGCTGAAGCTTTTGCGGTACAGCTGCATCGACAATAGGATCGTTTATGAGGATGTGACACCTCAGATACGGCGATAAAACCAAATGAAACATCCAAAATCATATGACACGACCCCGGAAACATCCAAACGGATGTCTCGTGTCCACCTGAAGCAAGGCAAGGCGGAAGTCCTTTTGGCAAAGCGTCTATGGCATCTAGGATTTAGATATAGGTTGAATGACAAGCGGCTCCCCGGCTCTCCTGATATCGCTATCCTAAAATATAATATCGCCATCTTCGTGGATGGCGAGTTTTGGCATGGGCAGAACTGGGAGAAACGCAAGCTAAAGCTGAAACGTAACCGGGAGTACTGGATAGCCAAAATCGAGGAGAATATCGCACGGGATATTCGAAATGACAAGGATTTAAGGGCGAGGGACTGGTATGTTATCCACTTCTGGGAGAAGGAAGTGCTGAAAGATACGGATGGGTGTGTTGATACTGTGAGAGAATTGATGGAGCAACGAATCGAAGAGGTTGAAGAAAACAAATAGATTTAGGAGGAGCATTAAATGAATTTATATGTTGCTGAACAGGAGTTTGATGAACGAGGAGAAACAACTATAAAAACTGTTAGCGAGATATCACAAGACGAATTGAATGCACTGAATGAAGCATTTTCATTTTGTGGAGTATCACATACAATTACAGAGATAAGAGATATTGTTATTGAAAATGGTGCGGCTTTCAAAAAATGGATGACTCCGAAGAATCTAAAAAGCCAATATGATAATAAAATGTCTCCAGAAGAACTCGTTCGGACAGCGAATAAGCTGATTCTAAACTATGCAACATCAACAAAAACTTATATTGATATTGAAACTAGGATCTTGGCCCAAAATGAAACAAAGTCTAAGAGGACGTTGGAATCACTTACGCATGAACTTTATGATAAATATATGGAATATCGATTTTGGGCAATGTTTAGAAATTATGTGGTTCATTGCGCATTCCCGTATACTATTTTTCATGCGGATGAGAAAAATGGGATTCAACTAATATGTACGAAAGAGCATCTTTTGGAATATAAAAAATGGAAACATGTAGAAGCGGACATTAAACAAATGGACGCGATAATAGATTTACCACAGTTGGTTGATGGTATGAATAATATCATCGAAGCTTTATATATGGACTTTTATGCAAGATTTGGAAAAAGAATCATAGATGGAGTTTCGTGCTATGCTGCATTTTGCAGAAAATATAAGGTAAAGAATCCAATTGTTTTAAAATCAAATGGAACGAAGAATATAAATGAATTAAAGGCGCAACCGCTAATGGCAAGTGAACTTTTTAGAGCGTTTGATATATTAAAGAATAACCCGACGGTTCATATCAATATTGTTTGAGAGAAATTTTATGCGAAACATTGAGATGACATACCATGATGTCTATTATTACTGCAATATTATAGACAATCTGCTCTATTACTTTACTTCTTCGATAGATTGGATTAGTACTGGTGCTCAATTTACCGAGCCATTTTATGAAGAGGACAACGAAGATTTTTCTAAGTGGACTTCACTTCATGGCTTTTGTGATTTCGTAATACGCAGACTGCTATTTAAAGATGAACATGAGCAATTGGAAAAAATACAGGAAAGATATGATGAACTTGAAATTGCAAATAAAGAGGAACGGCTAAAAAGAGCGTTTAATGACAGTGGAAGCAAGGATTATAATTTGGAAGTAGATAATATCTTTAAGATATATAGGATACCACACGAACCATTCTTTTCATATTTGATAACACATGAGGTTGAATCTTTTATAGACGCATACGACGATTTTACAATGTATGATGACGAATTAGACGATGCGATAGAACATTTATCAAGGGAACTTTTCTATATTCTTTTTCAAAATCGGATGTTTCTGTATAGATTTAATTTGTATATGGCAAACGCAAATCCAACGACTAGAAAACGGTGCTATATACCTAAATGGGTGAAAAATGCGGTAAGATATAGAGACCGAAATAGGTGTGTGTGCTGCGGAAAAGATTTATCAGGCGGATGGGATTGTGAAGATGAAGAATCTGTACACTTTGACCATATGGTTTCGCTTTATGCCGGTGGATTGAATGATTTATGTAATATTCAGCTTCTTTGTAGTAGCTGTAACATAAAAAAGTCTGATGGCTCGTATACAAGGCAGATATACAAAGACTGGTATGATTTTGAAGGATGAAAGCATAGAACTTAATTCTTATATGCTGACACTCTTGAATTTGCGCTGAATTTACGCTGACTTTCCGGGATTTACGCTGAAAATACGCTGACTTGGCATGGTTTACGCTGAATTTACGCTGAAAACGCGTAATCGCGCGAACAAACCGCGAACAAAAATCGCACGGGCGTGCATTCTTCATGCGTGGGAAGGTGCAACGTGAAAGTTTGAACTTGTAAAAATAAACTGTAATACGATCGAATTTCGGAAAAGTGGAATCGCACGCTGGAATGCACGCGTGTAATGTTGCCTGAATAAAAGTCAGCGATAAAAACGCGCGCCGCGCGATTAGCATTTTGCCGCGCGTTTTCTAAGGTTCAATCTTCCAGCCTGCCGTGGTCGCAGCCGAGGGAAAGATAATGCTCCATCTCCCCTCTCAGCACCATCTGTGCATACTCCAAGGGCTTGTTGTAGAGCAGCCAGTCCAGTTCTGCCCGCTGTGCCGGGGTGTTGCCGTACTCGTCCTCCACGGCGATGCAGTCAATGGCAAGGGTGGTGCCATCCTCAAACCGGGCTTCTACCCGGTTGGTGTCCATGTTGTAGCGGCAGGTAAGCAATTTCGTCATAATAGTATCCTCCAAGACTTGATTTTTGGTGTGCGGTCACTCGAACCAATGCCGTCAAGTCGTTGTCGGATGAAGTGGTTTTTAGTTTGTCCGGGAGTAAGTGCACGGTTTCTGCACGGTTTTTGCACGGTTTCAAAACGTGCAAAGGG
>OLGZ01001546.1_pt1 | contig 12750 bp, 9 predicted proteins | sample 1605981 | NCBI WGS metagenome assembly OLGZ01 (sample SAMN03283291) | human gut metagenome | biome: human-associated habitat; material: feces | host: Homo sapiens | place: Peru | collected 2012 | reverse complement strand
CGGTGCCGCCATTGCCACCGTGCTCAGCCAGCTGCTCAGCGGCGGGCTGTGCGCTTACTGGTTCTTTGCCCGCACGGCAAAGCTGGAGGGGCTTTCCTTCCGGCAGCCCCGCACCCTGCTTTCGGCAGGGCACTGCAAGCGGCTGGCTTACATCGGCCTTCCCATGGGGTTTGAATACTCCGTCTCGGCCATCGGCGCAGTCATCATGCAGGACGCCATCAACCTGCTGGGCAGCACTGCCGTGGCAGCCCAGACTGCCGGCGAAAAGATCCGCCAGATGTTCACCCTGCCCATGGAGAGCGTAGGCATGGCCATGGCTACCTATGTGGGGCAGAATCACGGCGCCCACCGCACCGACCGCATCCGGCAGGGCATCAAGGACGGCTGCATGGTGCAGCTGCTCTACTGCGCTGCGGCATGGGGCGTGATCTTTTTCATCAAGCCCTACGCGGTGGGGCTGGTGTTGGGCGATGCCGACCCCGCCGTCACGGCGGGTGCTATCCAGTACCTCAGCGTCATGAGTATGCTGTTCTGTTTCCATGGCCTGCTGATGATCTTCCGCAACACTTTGCAGGGGCTTGGCTACAGCGTGCTGGCCGTTGTTTCCGGCGTGGGTGAGCTCATCGGCCGCAGCCTTGGCGGCGTGCTGGCGGTAAAGACCGGCCTTGGGTATCTGGGCATCTGTCTTTCCAACCCCTTTGCATGGGGTCTGGCGATGTTCTACTGCCTGTTCATGGTCTGCCGCATCCTCCGGCGGGAGACGCAGACCGAAGCCTGAAGCTTATAAAAAACACGAAGCCCCGTGGGGAGTTTCCCCACGGGGCTTCGTGTTTCTGAAGAAGAATTAAAGAAGATTCGAAATGGCTTTTTAGTCCTCTGCCATACCGATCAGGTCAAACTTTTCGGTGGAGACAGTCACGGTAAAGTACTTCTTGGCAGGCTTTGCGAACTTGACCCAGATGGTGCGGTCAGGCAGGTTATAGTACCAGCCGGACTCTGCGGCCTCCCAGCCGTCGCGGACGATGTACTGAGGAAGCTGCTGCCCATCCACGCTGGCCCAGAGCGCACCCTTTTTCTTGCTGACCAGCTTCAGAGTCATGCGCTCCACGGGAGAAGCGTAGCTGCCCTCGGTGGCAAAGCGGATATCGGTGCGGTCGCCGGCCTTGACGGTGATGGTGGTCTTGGCGTAAACACCGTTTTTGTAGTCCTCGGTGTGGCCGTCGTCATCGTACAGCACAAAGCCGGTGTCGGTCTCGGCAGCGACCAGCAGGTCGATCTGGCGCATGGTGTCCTTGAGGATGTGCTTGACGTCCTCGGTGGTCACCACAACGGCAGAGCCGCGCAGGAACATGGGGATGCTTGCCAGCGTGACCGGGACCTCGATGGTCTGGCCGCCCTCGTAGGCACGAAGATTATCGTTCATATCGTACCAAGTGCAGCCCGCGGGCAGGTAGATGGTGCGGGTAGTCGCGCCCTTTTCCACCACGTTTGCCACCAGAATGCTCTTGCCGAACATAAAGGTCAGGTTCTTGTCGGTGTAGCACTTGGGGTCCTCCGGGAACTCAAGGAACAGCGGACGCCATGCCGGCATACCGTTCTGGTTGGACTCGTACATCAGGGAGTACAGGGTGGGCATCAGACGGTAGCGCAGCTGGTAGGCTGCACGGATGTAGGGCAGGTTCTCCTCGTACATCCACGGCTGGGTAACGGTGTTATCGTTGTTGGCAGAGTTCAGGCAGAAGCGGGGCTGGAAGATGCCGTTCTGCAGCCAGCGGAGCAGCAGCTCTGCTTCGGGTGCAGGGCCTGCAAAGCCGCCGATATCGCAGCCCATGTTGGAGCAGCCGGACAGACCCATGCCCAGAATGGTGGCAATGTTGAACTTGACGGTGCGCCAGTCGGTCAGGTTATCGCCGCCCCACACCTGTGCGTAGCGCTGGATACCGGCGTAGCCTGCGCGGTTGATGATGTAGGGGCGCTCGCCGGGGTACACATCTGCCAGCGCCTGCTTGGCGGTATAGGCCATCAGGTTGGAGTGCAGGATCTTCAGCTCTGCCATGGTGCCCTTTTTGCCCTCAAAGTCGCACTGAGCGTCGCGGTCCTCCACGCCGTCCATCTCGCAGTTGTCGTTCCAGACGGTCTTGGTGCCCTTTTTGAGGATGTTCTCCTCCAGCAGCTGCTTCCATGTGTTGCGGCCATTGGGGCCGGTGAAGTCGAAGAAGCGTCCCTCGCCGCCCCACCAGCGGCCGTAGTACGGTGCCTTGCCGTCCGGGGTCTTGATAAAGACATCGTTCTTTTCAAACAGGTCGATGTAGGGGTGGTGCTTCAGGATGCCGGGCTTCAGGTTGGGGATGACGTTGATGCCCCGGGCGTTCATGTTCTCAAAGAACTTTTCCGGATCCGGGAAGCGCTTGTGGTTCCAGTTGAACACATAGCGCAGGTTGTCCTTTTCGCCGCTGGAATAGCCGGAGGCCAGCCAGAAGTTGTCGATGAGGATGCCCTCTTTTTCGTGCTTGTCGATGACCTTGTAGATCTCTTCGTCGCAGTTCTTTTCCAGCTCGGCGTAGTACATGGTGGAGGCGCAGTAGCCCAGAGACTGCTTGGTGGGCAGGGCGCTGCGGCCGGTCAGCAGGGTGTACTCGTTCAGGATCTCGGGCAGGGTCTCACCGGCCAGCAGGAACAGGTCGATGTCGCCGCCGTCGGTCTGGTAGTAGCAGTAGCGCTCCCAGTAACCGGACAGCTCCTCGCCAAGGTCGAACACGCAGTCGTAGGAGTTGTGGTAGAACAGGCCGACAGGGCGCAGGTCCTGCTCATTTACCCGGATGTAGAAGGGGATGTGCTTGTACATCGGGTCGCCGGTCTCGGGGTCGTGGCCGATGGCATCCTTGGGGGACATCCGCAGGCGGCGTCCCTTTTTGTCCAGATGGCCGGTCTTTTCGCCAAAGCCGTAGAAGTGGTCGTATTCCCGATCCACCTTGGAGAAGTGGCTCAGACGGCCGATCTGATCCTTCTCAAAAGCGCGCTCCCGCAGATCCTGATAGATCAGCTTGCCGGACTTATCGAACAGCTCAAAATGGAAGGGCTTTTTGAACAGCTTCAAAGTCAGGTGTGCGGTCTCAAAGGTCAGGGTCTTATCGTCCTCTGCACAGGGGACATCCAGCGCGGTGATGCGGGTGCGCTCGTCCTTGAGCAGGGTGTCCATCCGATCCTCCCACGCGGTGGTCACCAGCGTGTAGGACTCCTCCTCCATGGGAGTGCCCTTGTCGAAGTGCACCCGGATGCGGATGATGTCGTCTGTCATGAAAATCAGCTTCACATCGGCGGCATCGCCGTGGATGAGGTAGCCGTTTTCGGTCTTTTCAAAGGATTCAAAACTACGCAGCAGCATAAGAGGTTCCTCCGTACAGTGTTACATACCGATCAGGTCGAACTGCTCGAACGAAACAGTCAACTCGTGATCCTTGGCGGGGTTTGCATACTTGACCTCGACAGCCTTTTTGCTCTGGCTGTAATACCAGCCCTCGGCAGCGGCGTCGAACTTGCGGCGGTTGAGGAAGTGCTCGATCTTGCGGCCATCCAGCGTGACCCAGAAGGGGCTCTTCTCCTTGGCGATCATCTCCACCTTGATGGTCTCAACGGTGTCCTTGTAGCTGCCCTCGGAGGCAAAGTTCATGGTCACCCGCTCGCCTGCGGTGGTGGTGATGGTGGTCTTGCGGTACACGCCGCTCTTGAAATCGTTGGTGATGCCGTCGTCATCGTACAGGGTCGTGGTGGTGGTGCCCTTGGGTGCCACGATGAGGTGCAGGGCAGTGGTGTGGTCGCCTTCCATGGTCATCAGCTGGTTGTCTGCCATGGCGATGACTGCGCCCTCGCGGACGAACATGGGGATGGTAGCCATGGTGACCGGCACCTCGATGGTCTGGCCGCCCTCGTAGCAGCGGAGCTTATCGTTCCAGTCGTACCACTTGCAGCCTGCGGGCAGGTAGACGGTGCGGGTCTTGGCACCCTCTTCCAGAACGTTGGCCACCAGAATATCCCGGCCGAACAGGAACTCGAAGCTTTCCTCCCATGCCTTGGGGTCGTTCTGGAAGTCGTAGACCAGAGCACGCATGATGGGCGCACCGGTCTGGCTGGCCTCGTACTCAGCGCTGTAAAGATAGGGGGTAAAGCGGTAGCGCAGCAGGATGGCGTCCCGGATGGTATCCGCAGACTCCCGGAACATCCACGGCTCGGTAACGGTGTTATCGTTGGAGGCAGAGTGGATGGAGAAGCGGGCCTGGAAGATGCCGTTCTGCACCCAGCGGACGAACAGTTCCTCGGTGGGTGCGGGGCCGGCAAAGCCGCCGATGTCCGCGCCCTCGTTGGGCTGACCGGACAGACCCATGCCGGTGATGATGGGGATATTGTACTTCAGGCTCTTCCAGCTGGTGTAGTTGTCGCCGCACCAGGTCTGGGCGTAGCGCTGGATGCCGGCGCTGCCGCTGCGGCAGACCATGTAGGGGCGTGCCTTGGCGTTGTGCTCCACTACGGCATCGGCACCCACCTTGCACATCAGGGTGCTCATGAGGGGCTTGAGCTGGCCGATGGTGCCGCCCTTGCCGTCAAAATCGCAGGTGCAGTCCTTGTCCATCAGGCTGTCGTACTCGCAGTTGTCGTTCCAGACGGAATCGGTGCCCACGGCGATGATGGACTCGGTGAGGTACTTTTTCCAAGCTGTACGGCCTTCGGGCTTGGTGAAGTCCCAGAATGCGCCGTCGCCGCCCCACCATTTGCCGACACCGTAGGTCTCGGGGTTCTTGCTGTCCTTCACGAATACGTCATCTGCGTTGAACTCGTCGAAACGAGGGTTGCACAGCAGGACACCCGGCTTGACGTTGGGCACGTTCTGAGCGTGCTTTTCGTTCATGGCGTGGAAGTAGGCGCTGGGGTCCTTGAAGCGGTCGGTGTTCCATGTAAAGACGCAGCGCTTGTTGTTCTGGCTGGTATAGCCGCTGGACAGGTGGAAGCCATCGATGGGGAAGCCCTCTTCCTTGATGGTGTCGATAAAGCCCAGCACAGCGTCATCGCTGTCCTTTTCCAGCTCGGGGTAGTACATGCTGGAGCCCTGATAGCCCAGTGCACGCTTGGGCAGCAGTGCCGGACGGCCGGTCAGCAGGGTGTAGTTGTCCACGATGCGGGCGATGGTGTCGCCGCCGATCAGGAAGCAGTCCAGATCGCCGCCGTCTGCCTGAAAATAGGTGTAGCGGGGCCAGTAGTTGCTCTTTTCGCAGCCCATGTTGAACACGGACTCGTAGAAGTTGTGGTAGAACACGCCCACAGCCTTGTGGGTGTCGCGGTCCAGACGGATGTAGAAGGGGATGTGCTTATAGAGGGTATCCATCTTCTCGGCATCGTAGCCCATGGCATCGGTGGCGCGCTCCCGCTGGAAGGTCTTGTTCTTATCCAGCAGGCCGGTCTTTTCGCCAAAGCCGTAGAAGCAGTCGTCCTCCTTCATCCGGCTGTAAGCCACCACGCGGTTGTTGGAATCCTTGACGAAGGGGTTGCCGGGCAGGGTGCTGTACAGCTCGGAACCATCGGCAGCCAGCAGCTTGAAATTGATGGGGTCTTTGTCCACCACCAGCGTCACCTTGCCGGTGGCAAAGGTGAGGGTGCTGTCATCCTCGGTGACCTCGGCGGCAAAGGGCTCCACACGGGTGCGCTCACCCTTGAACAGCGCGTCCATCCGATCCTCCCATGCGGTGGTCATCAGGACGTAGGACTCCTCTGCCAGCTCATGGTCAAAGCTTGCGCGGACGCGGACGATCTCATCGGTCACAAAGCAGACCTTGATATCAGCGTTATCAGTATGCAGCAGGAAAGCGCCGTCTTTGCGCTCCATGCCGGTAAAACGGGAGCAGATTTCCATAGTTCAGTTCCTCTTATTTTGATTTTGATACAAAAAGCCCCCTGTTCTCCCAATATAGCATGGCCATATTCAAGAAGTTCAGGAGGCATGAAAGCAATTATAAAATTCTGATGCAGATCAGATCAGGCCTGCAAGCTGCGGGATGAACAAGGTCAGTGCCGGAATGTATGTGACCAGCATCAAAGCAAACACCATCGCAACGAAGGTGGGCACAATGTACTTTGTAACTTCCTCCATCGTAACATTGGCAACATTACAGCCAACGAACAGAACCGAACCAACGGGCGGCGTGACCGAACCGATCGCCAGGTTCAGAATCAGCATCACACCGAAATGAACCGGATTCATGCCAAAGCCGGTGGCGATGGGCAGGAAGATCGGGGTAAAGATCAGAACAGCGGGGGTCAGATCCAGGAACATGCCCAGAACCAGCAGGAACACGTTCATGATTAGCAGCAGGATATACTTATTGTCCGTAATGCTCATAAGCATTGCGCTCAGTGCGGCGGGAATGCCGGTAAAGCTCATTGCGTAGCTCATGATATTGGATGCGGCGATCAGGAACAGGATCACAGCGGTATCCATCATGCACTCGCTCATCAGGTTCCACAGCTGCTTGACGGTCAGTTCGCGGTACAGGAAGCCCAGCGCAATGCAGTACAGGCAGGCCACGATACCGGCCTCGGTAGCGGTAAACCAGCCCAGCAGGATGCCGCCCATAACAATGACCATCATCAGAATGCAGGGGATCGCATCCAGGAAGATCTTCAGGGTGGAGTCGGTCTCTTTCACGGTAGAGCCGGTGTAACCCTTTTTCTTTGCAATGATGATCGCAACTGCCATGACGCACAGGCCGAGCAGGATGCCGGGGATATAGCCTGCCATAAACAGTGCGCTGACCGAAACACCGCCGGCCGTCAGGGAGAACAGGATCAGCGGACCGGACGGGGGAATGATAACGCCCGTGGGAGCAGAGCAGATGTTGATCGCCGCAGCGTAAGCGTCCTCATAATTTTCCTGCTTTTCCAGAGGACCCATGATTTTGCCGACTGCGGAAGCAGCAGCAACAGAAGAACCGGAAATAGCGCCGAAGAACATATTGGTCAGAACATTGGTAGCAGCCAGATAGCCGGGGATCTTACCCACAAAGCAGCGGGCCAGACGGACCAGTCGGCGAGCAATGCCGCCCTTGTTCATGATGCTGCCTGCCAGCATGAAGAACGGCAGAGCAAGCAGACCAAACGAGTCGATGCCGGAGAAACACCGCTGGGCCACGATGTAGGCCAGGGCATCCGGATCAAAGCCGGTAAACAGGATGGCGATGGATGCAGCGCCGATACTGACGGAAATCGGCACACCCACGAACATCAGACCGAAGAAGATAAGGAACAGCATCAATGTTGCCTGTACGACACCCATGACTTATTTGCCCCCTTTCACAGTTTTGGACTCCGCATACAGCGACAGATAGCGGAGGATCTTGGACAGAATGACGAACACGCCGGACACCGGCAGGCAGCCATAGATCAGGCTCATGGGCAGACGCAGAACCGCCGTCAGCTGACCGCTGGCCATGGTGCGCATCATCATCTGGCCGCCGCCGTAGACGTAGACGTACAGCACGAACAGAACGACGATGATCTCATCAAAAATCGTCACCGCAGTCAGTGCGGGACCATGCAGCTTGGAAGTGAGCAGCGTCAGCTTGACGTGCTTATCGTGGAAGAAGCAGTAGGCTGCACCGATCATACCAGCCCAAATCAGCAGGTAGCGCAGCATTTCTTCGGTAAATGTCGAAGGGTCGTTCAGGACCCAGCGGGTGAAAATCTGCCAGGTGCCAAAGATCAGCAACACCAGCATAACAATGGACATGATTGTGCTCATAGCAAGATCGAGCCCTTTTTCCAGTTTTTTCAAGGTTTTTTCCTCCTTTTTGAATCCTTCTCCTATGGCATAACTGCTGCCCGGATGCAATGGCAGCAGTTATGCGGAAAAGGATGCAATGATACGGGGTCCGCAGATGCAGGACAAGGCAATCAGGCCTGGAATGCCTGGATCTTCTCGCACAGTGCCCAGACTTCCGGCTCTTCCTTGGCCAGACGGTCGTAGATGGGCTGGACGGCCTCCTGGAACGGAGCCAGAGAATCGGGGTGATAGAAGGTGACGCCCATATTGGTTTCGGCATCCTTCACAGCCTGCTCGATCGCAGCCTGCCAGTCAGCCTTGTAGGTCTCCTTTGCAGCGTCGGCAGCAGCCTGCACGATTTCCTGCTGCTCCGCAGAGAACTTGTTCCAGACCTTGGTGCTGATCAGGACGATATCGGGGATGCGGGTGTGCTCATCGTAGCTGTAGCACTTTGCCACTTCGCCGTGGCCGCCGACGGTCAGAGCAGTTTCATTGTTCTCTGCACCATCGATAACGCCGGACTGCATTGCAGTGTAGACATCGCTGATCGGCATAGCCGTTGCGGAGCCGCCGAAGCAGTTCATCATTTCAATTGCCATGGGAGAATCCATGGTACGGATCTTCAGGCCCTTCAGATCAGCCGGGGTCATAACCGGGGTCTTGACGGTGTAGAAGGAGCGCGTGCCGGAATCCAGCCAGGTCAGAGCGATGAAGCCCTGCGCTTCGGTGGAGTGGAAAACTTCCTTGGCCTGATCGCTGTCCATGAAGCCGTAGAAGTGATCGCGGTTGTTGAAGATATAGGGAACAGAGAATGCCTCGTAGACGGGAGCAAAGGTTTCCAGAGAAGCAGCAGACACCTTAGCCATATCCAGAGCGCCGATACCCATCTGCTCCAGGTTATCCTTCTCGCCGCCCAGCGTTGCGTTGGGGTAGACCTCGATCTTGATGTCACCGTTGGTCTTTTCGTTGACCTCGTTGGCAAACTGAGTCATAGCCTTGTGGATCAGGTGCTGCTCGTTGGCATTGTGGCTCAGCTTCAGGGTCAGGCCCTTCACGCCCTCTGCAGAAGCACCAGCACCGGAACCAGCGGTGGAACCGGATTTGCTGCCGCCACAGGCAGTCAGAGCGCCAGCTGCCGCCAGAACAGCAGACATACGGATAAACTCACGACGATTGATCTTTTTCATACTTGGTTTCCTCCTGAAAAATATTTTTCTTCTTCTGTATTCTCTATCTGCTCGCCGGTACGCTTCCGGCGCAACATTCCAAAAATGATTATTTCTGCATCATCCAGTCCAGAATCTTGGGCAGCTCGCTGTCCCAGTAGTCCCAGTTGTGCATGGCATCCGGTGTGACCGAATAGGTGATCTTTGCGCCCATCTCTGTCAAACGCCGGTTGGCGTCTTCGTTCATCTGATACAGAAAATCCTTCGTGCCGCAGGCCTGATACAGTTCCGGCACACAGCCCTTTTCTGCATCGCGGCGATACAGCTCAAAGATATCCTTGTCGCTGCCGGCCAGATGAGCCGGATCCTCAAAGATGTCGTGGAAGGGGAACGGTGCTTCGATGTTGCCCTTCTGCACTTCGTCCGACAGCCCGGCGATATCCATGGCAGCAGACATGCCTGCGATCTTGCCATACTTCTCGGGGCAGGACAGACCGATGAACCATGCGCCGTAACCGCCCATGGAGAAACCGCAGATATAGGTATCTTCCCGCTTTTTGCTCACAGGGAACAGCGTTGTGATAAAGCTGGGCAGCTCCTCGCTGATAAAGGTGAAATACTTGTTGCCATGGACCATATCCTGATACAGGCTGTTTTCCACCGATGCCATGACCGCCACAATGTTGTGGGCCTGCGCATACCGCTCAATATTGCTGAAACGGACCCAGCTGCTGTTGTCGCCGTAAGCGCCATGCAGCAGATAAACCACCGGCAGACCGTTCTCGTAATCGTACCGCTGTGCAGGGCCTGCCTCGGTAATCTGTTCGTTACCCTCCGGGGTAGGGATCACAACATTGATCTCGGTGTTGTGCATCAGCACCTTGCTGAAATAGTGACAGGTTAAAAACATATCGGTATTCTCCTTTTTCTTCTTTATATCTGACAGCGCCTGTCGGCGCAATTCCATCCATTTAACGTCCGAACCAGCGGGAAATCTTGTCCTGTAACATCTGGGCAAAATCCTTCCGATCCACCATCAGAAGAGAACCGCCGCGTTTCCACTCCATCCCGCATTGCCGGGCGATGTATTTGCGGAAGCGCTCCGGGCTGTCCGGCAGCAGCGCCGTTCTGGGCACCATGACGGCAAACTGCCGGTCCTGAAAGATATAAAAATATTCGTTATCTTCAATCAGCCGCCCGACCTGTTCGTATTTCAGGTGGGCACCGTTTTCCACATAGATTCCGGTATCGTTGAAGCGATACCGCACTTTGGACGGCTGCTCTCCCTGCTGCTGCAATACTCTCTCCGCACGGACTTTGCTCGGAAAATCCAGACTGACGATCAGCCACGCACCGACCGCAAGGCATGGGATCGCGGCAATCTGCGGCATCCCGCCGAACAATGCCATAAACAGCAGAATGGCCGCGATCAGCAGGCGCGTGAGCAGCTGCAAACGCTCAAAAGCATAATATTCTGTCCGGAACATCCGCAGGATCGTGGCCCGATCGAACAGAACTGCGGCCTCAAAATGGTTTTTCGAGCTTTGCATCCGGTTCCTCCCTTATTTCAAGTGCCGATCCATAAAGTCACAGACCAGTTCCTTGACAGAAGGCTGCTGGAACATGTAGTCTGCATGCTCTGCGCCCTCCAGCAGGATCAGATCACTTTCCACCTTTGCGTCCTGGAGCGCTTCGTACAGCATTTCAGACTGCTGAGAAGGCACCGTGCTGTCGGCTGCACCGTGCAGCATCAGAAATGGCGGCGTGCTCTGCTTTACCAACGAGGGAAGCACCGGGAAATCCCCGATCTGCATATGCACCATATCGGTATTCATGCGGTGGATATCCGTTGGTGCATACCAAGTGCACACAGCGCGCACAGCATCCGACTGCTCCGGGTAATACTCATTCCGATATTCTTTCTCGTCGCAGGTCAGGCCGGTCAGCGCTGCCAGATAGGCTCCGGCGCTTTCGCCCATGACGGCGATCCGTTCCGGGTCGATACGGAAATCGGCCGCATGCGCCCGCAGGAAGCGAATGGCCGTTTTGATCTCGGTGACCTGTTCTGGATGCACCGTTACCGGCAGGCAACTGTAGTCCACGCTGGCCACCGCATAGCCCTTCTGGCAGTAATACGCCAGATTAGGCATCCAGACATTGCGGTCCACCTTTTCCCACGCACCGCCGCAGACGAACACGATGCAGGGATAGTTCTCATGTTCCGGATCAAATGCGTATCGATGCCGCGCCCGCATGAAGCTGAGTTTGAGCGGGTAAGCGGAGCAGCCGCACCAGAACGACTTCTGCATATAGGTAATATCCGATGCAAGCGCTACCATGGGATGCTCTTGCGTAACGGAAATGATCTTTTTCATCGTGCACCTCATCATCAATCTGATCTGGATGGAAAATACGGGATGGAACCGTCACGAAATGCAACCAACGCATTCGTCGATAAGCACAAAAGTGTTGAAACATTTTTGTGTATTTGGTCAATCTCGTCTCCTTGCACCCTTATCATACTAAAAAACGCATGGATTTTCCGCAGATTTTGTGATTCAAATGTTGCAAAATGTGATATATACTGATATACTAGGGCAAAAAAGGACGTAAAAGAATGATTCTTATTTTTTTAACAAGGAGCAGGAGCGGCTATGGGCATGGAACGGGTCTCGCATTATGTCGATAATGTCCTTACGGAAGCGCAGGCGCGGATGGGTCTGCGCGACACCCGGCTTCTGGTCACATGGTACACGAACCGGGAAAACAGGCAGTCTGTGGTGCACTCCCACCCGTACCACGAGCTGGTGCTCCCCATCGGCGGCAGCACGGTACGCTACTCGGTGGACGGCAGCGTGTATCTGGTCCATGTGGGGGAGCTGGTCTACTTTCCCTCGCAGGTCTACCACTCCGGCAGTTTCAGTATTGACGACGCGCAGTCGGATCGTCTGGTCGTCCAGATCGATGATGCCCTATGGCAGGCCACCCGCCGGCGCGTGAACCTGAAAAATACAGGCTGGCTGCAGCAGGTCACCGTGCTGGACAGCGAAGCCTGCCGCAAGTGGGATTTCAAGGGGCTTTTCATCCGCATGGCGCAAAGTCTGGAGCTGCCGGGCTCCATCCGGGATATCGTTTTTGAGGCGCAGGTCGCTGAAATGATGCTGCTCATCACGCAGGCCACCGGCAGCGGACAGACCGCTGCCCCCAGCAGCACCAGTGTACTGGTCGCGCGCGCGGTGGCCTACCTGCAGGCCCATTATCAGGACTCGACCCTTACCACCGCGCAGCTGGCGCAGGAACTTTACGCCAGCCGGGAGCACCTTTCCCGCGCGTTCAAGGAGTGCACCATGGAGAGCATCCACAACTACCTGACCTATCTGCGGATGCAGCACTGCCGCAAGGCGCTGGAAGAGGGCGCTTCCGTCCTGAATGCCTGCACCGAAAGCGGCTTTCCGGATTACAGCAGCTTCCTCAAAACTTTCCGCCGCCTGTACGGCATCACCCCGGCGGAATACCGCGCACAGAACCGGACAGTGGTGCGTTAAAAATCGTTTCATGAGATCCAGCCCTTTCTCTTTTTGCCAAAGTATTCAGCGTGTTTTCTTGCAAGCTGCCGAAATCAGCGCATTCTCAAAAGTTCGCGTTTGCAAAGCGCAGCACAGCAATGAAAGCCCCAGTGGAGCTTTTAAGCGACAGAACGGTCTTGCGCAGCAAGATGGAGGGGCTTCGCCCCGACAAGTTCACGTTGACACGGCTCGATTATTGTGGCTGCTATCC
>OLGZ01001542.1_pt1 | contig 12789 bp, 9 predicted proteins | sample 1605981 | NCBI WGS metagenome assembly OLGZ01 (sample SAMN03283291) | human gut metagenome | biome: human-associated habitat; material: feces | host: Homo sapiens | place: Peru | collected 2012 | reverse complement strand
TAACGGAACGCGGCTGTTATCTGTCGCAGACAAAACAATCCGGTGAATTGTTTTGTCGTTGCGATAAATTATGGTGGCTTTAAAAATATGTTAAAATTTGTTCTGCATCATACGTGTTTTCAATTGTATAATCAGATAAATGCATAAAAACTCCTGTTTTTTGACTCTAAAGTTATAAGTCGACTGTTTTGTTTCATTAGTTTAACTTCACTTTATACTTTATATTTGTTACTTCAGATTACTGTAAAAAATTAAAGGTAACAATCAACGAAATTAAAAACTTACTATTGCAAAAACAAGCCAAAAACATATACAAATTTGTGAACTAAGCCGTTTGATCCGACAATAGTATAATCTCGACCAAAATAAATCAGAAGATATTTTTCTCAATCTTTTCTTTTTTGTGACCTTATAACAAATGCCGTCGGCAACATTAACGCTTTCCTGCCAAAATCTGAATTGGCAGCTATTGCTTTATTATTGTCAGTTTCTTCTATAAGCTGTTCAATCACAAATCCATTTCTCACTAACTCATTAATATATGTACTAAGCATACGGTTGGAAAGAATAATCTCCTTATTGCCCATTTCTGCACAATACCACTTCTCATTAAAATATGAATTGCTGAAAATGAGCTGTCCGTTTTCGATTGACACACATTTGTGAATTGGGTGCGACCAGCTAAAAACAAATACGCCTCTATCTTTTAAATACGAGTTGATAAGCTTAAATGTAATATTTAAATCAGTACTCCAACCTATTCCGTAAACAGAATATACAACATCAAAATAATCTGTCGGCAAACAGCATTCTTTTTCCATAGGAGAGCAAATAAGATGGGGAGATAAGCCTTTGAATCTAAGATATTCGTTTGCTTTTGCGATTTGATTAGCTGAAATATCCAGTCCCCATAAATCGGTAGCTCCGTGTTTAGCTGCATATTCCAGCGAATGACCGTTGCCACAACCGATTTCAAGAACACTTTTGCCAGTCAAATCTCCGAGCAGGTTCAGCTTGTTTTCCGGCGGTAAAAAGCTGTTCCAACTCGGCAAGGCTGTTGTTCCTAAAATGCCACTTCCGATTGTATCCCAAAATTCAGTATTTGTTTTATGGACAATGTCAGAGTTTTTGTCAACGCTTTTGGATTCACCTAATATCTCGCCGCCGACAATATTCTTTTTCATTAAACTTACCTTTTTAATCAGTTTCATCATATTTTACTCCGCTTTTTTCTTATAGTCAGCGTCGATAAGTTGCTCTCATGAAAACAACTCGTTGAGATTGATTTTCAGAATATCACAAATAGGTAACATCAAGGATATCTCAGGCATGGTGTTGCCGCATTTTCATTTGCTTACGGATTTATTACTGATACCAAGAAGCTCTGTAAACTCACGCTGAGTTAAACCTTATCGATTCCTCGTTTCAGCAATGAATCTTTAAATTTTAACTTAATTCATACCGACATAACCTTCTTTGAAAATATTATATAATAAAACCGTTAAGAGTCAACCCATTAATAGTAGAGTTTATAAAAATTTACTATTAAAGATAGCATAACAAATCAAATGTTTGGAAAAAACTTGAAAATTTTATAAAAACAGATATAATATAATTGAATAAATAGGAAGGGACGTGATGCCTATGAAAAAAATAATCAAGGCAATATTGAACTTTCAAGTACTCAAATGTCAAAGACCTTTGTAGCCGGCTTTTCTGCCGTGTCTGGAAACATTGCCAATGCTATTTTATTCTGCAGGTGGGCTCTGCATAAGTGAGGCGCGTGAATAAGAAACAATAATAGGCTCACACAATGCGCACAAGTGTGATATTGAAGGCGTATAATAGTGGAATCCAACCACGATAAAAAAATACAAGAGAGCAATCTATACTAACCTTTGCAGCATGTTAGAGCAAACAAAAGCCTAGTAAGAGCTAGCCGAGACGCCTATTCTTTGTGGTTCTTGCTTAACAAGGAGCTGTTATACAGCTCCTTGGTTTTTATACGCTATTGTGTTTCACCGCTCACAACAACCGCACGCGGCTGTTCCTGTGCCCAGTGCTCTCAGGCTCACACCGTAACTGTCGATTCCGTAGAAACGGAAGTATATTACAACTGCAATTGCTTCAAGGATAATGTTGACTGCGATTGCTTCGGCTGCCGACAGGAGAGAAGCAAGAACACAACCAAAAACAGCAACGGCGATTTGCTGACCGACACTGCTTCAAACGGCAGTAAGGTAATGACGAATGTGTCGAATACCTATACCGAAAACAGGAATTACCTTGCTTCATCATCGGACGGCGCAGGCAACACGGTTTATTACAATTACAATGCGAATACAGGTATGCTCGATTCTTATTCGCTCACGGGTGCCGACAGTAACCTTATGCAGTATACCTATAATGCGGTCGGCGCACTTGAAAGGGTTGCTCAGGCGGTCAGCGGACTTTCTTCGGGCAACACAATGACTGCGGAATACACATATTCGGGCGACAGAATAACCTCAATGTCGCATAGCGGCTCTGTATATACCTTCGAGTACAATACCTTTGGTAACGTAACCAATATTAAGGTTGCGTGCAGTGCCGACTCCGAGAATAAGCAGTCGATCGTTTCCTACGGCTACGATTCAAAGCAGAGGAACAACAGGATAACCTACGGCAACGGCACTGTTATTTCCTATTCCTACAATGACGACGGAAATATCTCGGAGATTTCGTACAGCACGGGTCAGAAATATACCTATACATACGACGAGGATAAAGCCCTCACGGCGGCGTATGATTATTCAAGTATGCTTGCTTCAATTTATGAGGACGGCAGAGTTTCTGCAATGAGGTTGTTTACCGTTGAAAATTCTCAGCCCGTACTCGGCGAGACGATATATTCCTATTCGGTGAACGATGATGGGGAGGAAACTGTCACAACCTTCGGCAGAGCATATACAAAGCATAATTCTACGAAGGAATATGTTTCAAGCACGGATTCGGTTAAAACCAAAGGTTCAATCTCGTGGAATGGATGGACAGTTTTAAACACCGAGAGCAAAAGCGACTTTTTCGGCAGAACAATCGGTAAGCATTATACCGTCAATCTCGGCGAAGATGATCATCCGAATTTCGGCACGGAGTATACCTATGCCGATACCGAAACAACGGCAACGAACAAAATCAGCCGAGTTAAAAACACGCTCAACGGCGCAGTGAAGTCCGATTACGGCTATACATACGACAACAGGGGAAATATTCTCACTGTCAGCAAGTCGGGCGTGCTGTTCCAGCAGTATGTTTATGACGAGGCAAGCCAGGTCAAGGCGGAATATAACTACGCCGAAAAAACGGCAATGACCTATGTTTACGATGCGAACGGAAACATTGTTTCCAAAACACCGTACACAAATGTCACAAGCTCTGACCTTTCAACCGCAACTCAGGGTACGGCTATCGTATACGGTTACGGCGACGGCAACTGGTCTGATAAGCTGACGGCATATGACGGACAGACGATAAGCTATGACGCAAGCGGAAACCCAACGTCATATAGGGGAGAGACGGTAACGTGGAACGGCAGACTTATGACGTCGTTCACCAAGGACGGCCGCCGCTATGAGTATTCGTACAACTCGGACGGAATGAGAACCGTCAAAAAGGTATATGAAAACAACGAACTTGTCTACACATATACCTACATTTGGGACGGTGACGTTCTTCTCGCCGGCAGAATGGAAGTTACGGATGCCGACGAACCCATTACAATAAGATATCTCTATGACGACAGCGGCGAGCTTTACGGAATGGATTATAACGGAAACGGATATTTCGCTTTCATTAAGAATCTGCAGGGCGATATTGTTTCGATTGTTCCGCTTGATTCCGAAAGCAATGTCGAAATCAATATGGAGTATGACGCATGGGGTAAACCGATAATACAGCAGGGTTCATCTTTGGCAGAGGGCTTGCTGATGGCAATGCTGATGGCTGTTACAAATGTCGGCTATCGTGGCTATTTCTATGATTTTGAAACAGGCCTCTATTACCTCCGCTCCCGTTACTATGACCCCGAAATCGGTCGCTTCATCAATGCGGATGATGTGGAAATGATGATTCCGCAGAAACCGTCTAATATTACTGTATTTACAAACAATTACTATAATTTAAATATCTATTCATATTGTCAAAACAATCCGGTAATTAGTTATGATTATAGTGGAAGAAAATCGAAATCAAATCCACCGAATCTAACGACAAAAGCCTTTGTGCTTATACTATTTACATTGGCTATTTGGGATGATAAAATTATAGAAATTAAAAATGGTGGTTACAATAAAAAGGATAGAGTAAAAGGTCAAATATCTGTTAATTTTATTGCCGGTTATGAACAGGATACATTCTATAACACAGTAGATGCTCTTTTGAAAATATATGGTAATGAAATTTATGATATTATAACTGAGGTCGCATTGGAAAAATTTAAAAAGCAGTATTCATATCCGTATTCGGAAGAAGATGTGCTTAAAGTAATTCCATACAGGGAGTTCCTTTTTTCAAAAAAATGCGTTTCAAATGAGATTCAAAAACATTTCGAGGGATATATGTGGAGTATAGGCAAAAAGGGATATCATTGTCCATTTATGTTTAAGGCATATACTTTTTTTTCAAAGGAAAAAATAAGAGAATCTTGTATGGTTGCAGATATATTGGAAATGGGACCGATTTATGAATTGGCTGAATCAATGGGCTTCAATTATTATGATGGAATCTTGTCTACATATAAATATACAAGAAAAGACCCGTATTATTATCCCAAAGAAAGAAAAAGAAAAAGAGTAGCAAATAATGAGTGGCGATATTATGCCTTTTAAAAGGAGTGTTATTGTGAAAAAACGAAAGGTAATAAAAACTGTTTTACTTGCAATCGGCATTCCAATTGTGACTGTAATTACAGCTGTTTTAGTGTGGCGGTTTCTTCCTATTGGTTTAAATCCGTCAAATATGGTCGGCAAAGAAAGCCCTGCCAATAGCGATTTGTGGTATATTGATTTTAATGAAAAAACATATATGGAACTTTCTACAGCTGCCTTTTCATTGCCGGTTCAAAATTGCGGTGTGATCTATAAAGAAAATCTGCCTATAGCAGAGGTTTATACAAGCAGATTTAAACATTTTCAGCAACCGGTTGAACTGAAATATTTTTTGATAGGAGATGAAGTAATAATAGGGCATTACACAGGAGCTTTTTATTCAAAAATATTTAAATTTGTTGACAGCGATTTGCGTATGCCTGATCTAACGGTCGAAAACGTCAAAAAGATCGAAAAATGTACCGGCAATTGTGCAGAATATTTTGAGACATCAATAACCGGTTCTGAAAAGAACGGAAATTACATTAGTGCAAGCTTTAATGAACATCCGCCAAAGGATACATCTGTATATGTTCATAAATTAAATGTGTTAGAAACAATTTCCAATACAGAAAAAATTCAGAATACAATAAAAGTGTTTAATCAAGAGCAAGACCTTCGATGGAGTGATGAGATTAAAGCGGATTCGGAAAAATTCTTGTATAAAGTCGAATTTAAAGACGAAGAATTTCCGTTCTATTTGATTATATCGAGATGATAATCTAAGATCTATGAATGTTTAATAGAGAATGTGACATACACTTTATGCTATTTCAAGAAATAAGAATAAAATGCTTTTATTTCAAGTGACGCCTATGCTCTCCTGATACCAACGTGGGCATAGTGTCATAAAATGCACACGGTTGCTAAAATTACGACTCCTTTCCAACGTAACCGCAACCGTGTGCGGCACCCACTACCATAGGCGCCCCTGTAGGGGAGCTGTCACGGCTCGTCCGTGACTGAGGGGTTTGTGAAAAAATCCGCAGAAACAATCCCAGCCTCCCCTTGAACGATTCAAGGGTAGCGCAGTGTCGACACGGTAGTGAATGACAGTCCGGTGGACTGTCAGAGTCGTGGCGTGACCGAGCCGCAGCGAGACAGTGGACCGGTTGCGGTGGTGGGGATAAAGATAAGGCGGAATATAACTATGCCGAAAAAACGGCAATGACCTATGTTTACGATGCGAACGGAAACATTGTTTCCAAAACACCGTACACAAATGTCACAAGCTCCGACCTTTCGACCGCAACTCAGGGTACAGCTATCATATACGGTTACGGCGACAGCAACTGGTCCGATAAGCTGACATCATATGACGGACAGACGATAAGCTATGACGCAAGCGGAAACCCGACGTCATACAGGGGAGAAATGGCAAACTAAAAGATCGCACGATGTGCGGTCTTTTTTCGTAGAAGATAAAGATATTTTCCTGAAAAATACTAACACGATGTGTTTGAACGTGTATTGACGAATTATTCGATATAATGTATAATTAACAACAATTGGTGTGGTTTGAATACGAATAAGGTTTTTGATCAAAAGGAGACATGACTTGTGAAAATTATAACATTTAAAGATGTTGTTGCTTTGAATATTCAGCCTTTGATGTGCTTTGATTGGGCAGAAGCAATGATAAGAGGGAAGAAAGAAGCTCTGCTACCTCCTAAAATTAGTCTGAAACCGTATGACGGAGTCTTTTGCAACGTTATGCCGAGCATAATCCCCGGTTCGGACAACACCAAATGGGGCGGGGTAAAGGTTGTAACACGATATCCGAATCGTGTCCCCAGTCTTGAAAGCCGCATTTTGCTGATGAATGCAGACAACGGAGAGTTCGTCGCTTTAATGGATGGAACATGGATTACCACTATGAGGACGGGAGCTGTTGCGGCACACTCTATTATGCTTTTGGGTAAAAAGAATTTTGCTACGATCGGAATAATGGGATTGGGTAACGTGTCTCGTTCGACACTTTTAATTCTGGCCGACAAGCTTCGGGACAGAGATTTTTATGTAAAACTGCTCAGATACAAAGGTCAAGAGGAAGATTTTGCCAAAAGATTTGCAAGCTATAAGAATCTTCATTTTTCTTTTGTTAATACAGCAAAAGAAATGGTTAAAGATTCGGATGTAGTAATCTCCGGTGCAACATATCTGCCGAATGATGTCTGCCCGGATGAATATTTTGACAAGGGCGTCCTTGTACAGCCGATTCACACTCTTGGCTTTACGAATTGTGACCTGTTCTTTGATAAGGTATTCGCAGATGATTTGGGACATGTTCGACATTTTAAAAATTTTGATAAATTTAAGCAGTTTGCTGAAGTCTGTGATGTTGTTAATGGTAATAAACCCGGTCGTGAGAACGATGACGAAAGAATTCTGGCTTATAATATCGGTGTGTCTATACATGATATTTATTTTGCCGTTGCGATATATCGTATGATGCAGGAAAGAGGTATCCTGGATTCTCTGACAGAAATAGATATGAATGATCCTACGGAAAAGTTTTGGGTTTGAAAATTCACGAAAAAGGAGAAAACTATGGAAAATGCAATCTTGATGGCCTCGGGAATGGGAACGAGGATGTTGCCGCTTACAGAGATTACTCCCAAACCGTTGATAACGGTGAATGGCAAACCCATGATTGAAACGATTATAGATGGTCTTGAAAAAAGAGGGGTAGAGTCTATTACTGTGGTAGTAGGATATCTCGGAGAGCAGTTTGACTACTTAACACAGAAATATCCCAATCTTGTTTTGGTAAGGAATCATGTATACGAAACTATTAACAATATTTCTTCTGTATATGCAGCTAAAGATGTCTTGCTGAAAAGCGATTGCTTTATATGCGAAGCAGATTTGTTTGTTTCGGATATATCAATTTTTACCGACGAACTGAAAGATTCCTGCTATTATGGTAAAATGGTAGAAGGCCACTCAGATGACTGGGTATTTGAACAGGATGAGGACGGCTTTATAACACGAGTTGGTAAAGTTGGAGATAATTGCTACAACATGACAGGTATAGCGTTCTTCAAAAAAGAGGATGCCAAGGTACTGTATGAGGCAATAGAAAGCGAATATGGAATTCCGGGACATGAAAATTGGTTCTGGGATGATGTCGTTAATGGGCATATTGATGAATTTAAGTTAAGAGTTCATCCGATCAGAGCCGATCAAATTATTGAAATTGATACAGCGGCTGAGCTTGAAGCGGTTAGATCGGCACTAAAATAAAAAGTTTTGGTCGTTTTATCTAATCTTAAAACTCCGAAGTCATTATTTATCACGGAGACGGCGAAAGGTTAAGTTGATTGTTGCCTCTTAACTTTTTCATCATCCACCCTGTATTTTATGATTAAAGTATACCATAAATCACGAAAAAATCTAATTTTTATGCATTGCGTAGATTTTTTCAGTGCCCTTGATACATAAGGCTTCCGAGACTTTTTTACTGTGACTGTTAGCCGTAGTGTCACAGGTTCGAGTTCTGTTTGAGACGCAAAACGAAAAGATCGCACGATGTGCGGTCTTTTTTTGGTGCAGTTATGCGAAAAAAGTGCACAGCCGAAGCTGTGCACAAAACATATGGTTTATTCGCTGCGGTACGATTTTTCTGCTTATCGCTACGAGAAAAATGAGCCGCTGCTTTTTTGATTAAATCAGAAAATATATCCGAAAAGGACTTTGATAAGTGCAAACGGGATATACTTGAGAGCCGAGGTGAATTTAATCCAACCGCTGTTCTCCTGTGCATACATGTTATAGTGATTCATTGCCATCTTGTTTGAACCGTAATAATCCTTCCAGTGAACAAGGTGCGTTTCATATGAGGACGTGTCGCTCTCGTCAAGATCAATGACTCTAAAGCCTTTATCTTCGTTGCCGTAGCTTGAGAAAGTGAAGCCGGGGGTTGCAACAAGATCAATCCCCTTATAGCTTACCTCAAATGAGTTGTTATGGTCATGGCCGAAGAACATCGCAACAACGTCGCCTTGATCGACCATTGCGCCGAACTGCTTGCTCGGTCTTGTTCCCGGGCAGGGCCACTCCTTGAAGTTACCTGTCTTGTAGTTCTCGTCCTTGAACTTGTAGGTCTTAGCGTCTCTTTCCATTGAGTTCGGCGTACCTGCCGGACATTCTTCAATGATATCGTAGATTTCCTTGACGATGATGTGCTGGAATACCATTGACGGAACAACATTGCCGTCATTTGCGGCTTTGAGCTCATTTGACTTGTTTACATACCATTCAACCTGATCATCATGAACATAGTCGTATCCGCCGAGCTCCTCGTCATATGTATTTGAATCGAACATCCAAAGGTTATATGCAAGCTTATAAGCGTTCTTTGAAGAATAGATCGGAAGGTTGTGGGTGCCGCAGCCGTACATTTCGGGCTCTGCATCATAGCCGATGAAGCAGGTGTACTTTTCATACATTGCAAGCTCTTCTTCCTTGGTGAGCTTAATATCGTCATCGTCGTGGTTGCCCGGAACCATTGTTACGGGGATACCGTACTTTTCAAAAATAGACATATACTCATCAATTGCTTTCTTTGCAAGCGATTTGTCAATGGTGTGGCAAATGTTTGTGCCCGTTGAGTAGCCTGCGAAGTTATCGCCTGTAAGAACAATTAAATCGGGTTTTTCATTTTCGATTGCCTCTTTAAGGAAGTCCTTGGCAACGGGATTGAGAACCGCGTTATCCTGAAGGTCTGCAACCTGCAAAATTCTGAATTTTCCGTCCTCATTAAAACGAAGCGACGGGTGAGATCTTTCTGCCGAAATGCCAATTGCAAAGGTAGCAAAGAACAGAACTGATGCCATAAGGATTGAAAGAACTTTTTTCATGTGGTTTCTCCTCTCACAAACTTAGTATGTATGCTCGCATACTTCATTGATTTTATCTCTCAGCTTAAGAAAATCCTCAAGCGCCTGAGGCTTATTGTTCGGATTGCGAAGCAGGGCAGCGGGGTGAAATGTTCCCATCATGAGAACCCCGTTCTTTTCAATAAACTCGCCATGCTGCTTCGTAACCTTGAAATCGGGACCGATAAGCCGCTGAGCGGAAATTCTACCGACACAAACTATAATTTTCGGGCGCATAAGCCTGACCTGCTCTCTAAGCCAAGAGATGCAAGCGCTTTGCTCCTCCGGCTTGGGATCACGATTGTGCGGAGGTCTGCATTTAACCATGTTGGCGATGTAAATATTCTTTCTCCTGTCCAGCCCGATTGCGTCAAGGTATTTATCGAGAAGCTGACCGCTCCTGCCGACAAAAGGTTCACCCTTGAGATCCTCCTGCTCGCCCGGACCTTCGCCGATGAAGAGAACCTCTGCTTTTTCATTTCCGACGCCGAAAACAAGATTGGTTCTCGTAGCTCCCAGCTCACATTTGTTGCAGTTGCAGCAGTCTGTTTTCAGCTCATTCCAATTGTTATACATCGGCGCACTCCTTTGCATCTGTTTTTATCTGGCGCGCAAGTTCATCGAAGGAAGAAAATTTCCTTTCCGGTCTGATGAATTTAATCAGTCGGATATCGACGCTCTCACCGTAAATACTTTCGTCAAAATCAATTATATATGTTTCGCTTAGAATTTTTTCCGTTCCGACGGTTGGACGCTTGCCGATGTTTGTTACACCCTTGTAACGTCTGTGTCCAACGGTAACGTCGGTTCGGTAAACTCCGAATCTCGGGAGCACAAGCTCCTGCGGAAGCTCCTGGTTTATCGTCGGAAAGCCGAGCCTTCGGCCTCTTTTATCGCCGTCAATAACAGGTGAGGAAAAACCGAATTTGTGGCCGAGCATTTCGTTTGCCTTTTCTGTTTCTCCGTTTTCAATAAGGCTTCGAATCTGAGTTGAGCTGACAGCATGGCCTGCAACATCAACTTCACCTGCAATTTTGCACTTGATGCCGAGCCTGCCGCAGATTTTGCGCATTGTCTCAGCCGAGCCTGCCGCATCCTTGCCGAAGCGGTAATTGTAGCCGCAGCAGACCGCCCCTGCGCGGAGCTTTTCTACAAGAATTCTTTCAACAAAATCCTCGGGAGAAAGATTTTTTATTTCATTAAATATAATCGTTTCGAGTTTAAGACCCTTTTTGATTATATATTCATTGCGTTCACCGACGGTCATCAGCATCGGCGGTGCAATTCCGGTTATCGCCTTCATGCTGTGCTCGTCAAAGAGCACGGCGACGGGGACGAGTCCGTCCTTTTGGAAGCTTTTCGCTCCTTCAAGCACAGCCATATGACCGACGTGCATACCGTCGAAGTTGCCGAGCGCAACCGCTGTTCTGTTTGCAATTTTTTCGTCTGTCATAGTATCACCGTTTGAGAAGAATGTCATTGAACTTAACGAGGAGTCTCCCCTAACAATCAGGGGAGGCTGATGGGATAAATATTATTTAACAAAGATATTCTCAAATAGTCGCTTTGCTGTAGCAAAATCAGATTATTTTTTTCTGAACATCTGCTTCATGCGCTGTTCCTTTGAAAGAACACGCTTACGAAGTCTGAGCGATTCGGGAGTAACCTCAAGAAGCTCATCATCCTTGATGAATTCCATCGACTGCTCAAGGCTGAGCGTCGAATGGGGAACAAGGCGAAGCGCATCGTCGCTTCCGGCGGCACGGGTATTCGTCATCTGCTTTTTCTTACAAACATTGCAAACGATATCCTCGTTTCTCGAACATTCACCGACGATCATGCCTTCATAGACCTCAACGCCCGGTCCGATAAACAAACGACCTCTGTCCTGAGTGTTGAAAAGGCCGTAGCCCGTGCTGGTGCCTGTTTCATGAACGACGATCGAACCGCGTTCTCTGGTTTGAATATCACCCTTGTACGGCTCGTATCCCGCAAAGAGCTGATTCATAATGCCGTTGCCGTTGGTGTCGGTCATGAACTCCGAACGGTAGCCGATAAGGCCTCTTGCGGGGATCTTGAATTCAAGGTGAGTTGCTCCGCCGTTCCTTGAGCCCATGTTCTCAAGCTCGCCCTTGCGTGAGCCGAGTTTTTCGATAACGGAGCCGACATACTGTTCGGGAACCTCAATGATGAGAAGCTCAATCGGTTCGCAAAGCTGGCCGTTGATTGTTTTATAGATAACCTCGGGGCGTGAAACCTGGAATTCGTAGCCCTGACGGCGCATTGTTTCGATAAGAATTGAAAGGTGAAGCTCACCTCTGCCCGAAACTTTGAATGTATCGGTTGAATCCGTCTCCTCGACCCTCATGCTAACGTTCGTTTCAACCTCTTTGAAAAGGCGGTCACGAAGATTTCTTGATGTGACAAACTTGCCCTCACGTCCTGCGAAGGGGCTGTCATTAACGATAAAGTTCATTGAAATTGTCGGCTCGTCGATTTTAACGAACGGCAGCGGCTCAATACATTCGGGGTCACAAGCCGTTTCACCGATATTGAGATCTGCAATGCCCGAAACGCAAACGATATCACCCATCATTGCGCTGTCGACCTCAACTCTTTTAAGGCCCTCAAACTGGTAAAGACGAGAAATTTTAACGTTTTCCTGTTTGCCGTCCTGTTTGCAGAGAACAACATTTTCTCCACGGAGAATCTTTCCTCTTTCAACTCTGCCGACGCCGATTCTGCCGATATAATCATCATAATCGAGGCTGGAGAAAAGAATCTGAAGCGGGCCGTTAATATCACCGTCGGGAGCGCTGATATGCTCAAGAATAGCGTCAAGAAGCGGTCTCATATCGCCCTCACGAACGTCAGGATCAAGCGATGAATAGCCGTCCTTTGCCGAAGCGTAAACAACGGGGAATTCAATCTGATCTTCATCTGCGCCGAGCTCAATAAAGAGGTCAAGCACTTCGTCGATAACCTCGGAGGGCCTTGCACCGGGA
>OLGZ01001534.1_pt1 | contig 12845 bp, 10 predicted proteins | sample 1605981 | NCBI WGS metagenome assembly OLGZ01 (sample SAMN03283291) | human gut metagenome | biome: human-associated habitat; material: feces | host: Homo sapiens | place: Peru | collected 2012 | reverse complement strand
GACGCAAATTTAGACTTATCCACCGCCAACTGATATTGCGGCACCGCCACCGCCGCTAAAATACCGATAATAAGGACAACGACCAAGAGTTCAATAAGGGTAAAGCCGGCACTTATTGTGCAAGAAGCCGTGCGGCCACCCCAAACAAACGTCATTCCGTAAGGTTTGGCGGCCCGCAGGGTTACGGAATCTCGCCGTTTCGCAACAACAGATTCTGGACTACAACTTTTCAGAATGACGACACTAGCACAAGTAGCCGCACGGCTAACTTCAATAAACTCTTTCATTTTTTCTCCTTGTTAAAGCCTTTATATTTGAGCAAAACAGCCTTTTATACGCATTTTTATACAGTGGATACATCCGGGTATATTCAGCCCTTATTGTCAAAATTTTAACAAAAAAAAAAAACGGAACAACCCCTTTAAAATAAACGACTCAAAACGGTAACAACGAACGGCCCAAGATGTAGATTCTGAAACAAGTTCAGAATGACCGCTTGTTTAATAAGTAGTCTTTTTCTCTTGTCATTCCCGAGTGTCAGCCGGCGCGAAGCGTTCGGGGATCTGTTGTTTCGGAAGAGAACACCCACGGCAAAAACAGATTCCCGACTACGGCACTCGGGAATGACAACAATAATAACGACAAATTGCTTATCTAACCTGTTTTTGCGCTTGTGAAAGGGTGGACAATAAGCCATACTATTAGTGGCAAACCTTTTCATACGGTGCATTGCAGGCAAAGCCGCCGTGAGGGGACCCATGGGGGACGGTCCGCATTGATTCCCCCCAACCAATATATTGGTAACCCCGCCCACACCCGGGCGGGGGTTTTGTTTGGTAAATTCTGCCAATCCGCCAAACGGGCCGACTTTCCCCGCATTGGCTAAAAAACTGTTACAATATATTATATTTTCGCCCGGGACACCCGGCGCCAAAAGGAGAAACAAATGATTAAAGAAGGTTCCAAAGTCAAATTTGACTACACCCTTACGGTTGACGGCAAAGTAGCCGACACCTCCGCCGGACGCGGCCCGTTGGAATACACCCACGGAGCAGGGCACATTATTCCGGGCTTGGAAGAAGAACTTACCGGGATGAAAGTTGGCGACAAGAAGACTGTAAAAGTTGCGCCGGAAAAAGGCTATGGCAAAGTCTTGCCGGAAGCCATCCGCCGCGTACCGAAAGAAGCCATTGGCGGGGCTGAACATTTAAAAGTAGGTGATATGGTGGGTGCCAGCAACGAAGGACACACTTTCCGCGCGGTGGTAAAGGAAATCACGGATAAAGAAGTGGTGTTGGACTTTAACCACCCGTTAGCCGGAAAAGATTTGACCTTTGACGTGGAAATTAAAGAAATCAACTAATTTCTTTCTGTTTGCAAAAAAACCCCGGGCCAAAACCCGGGGTTTTTATATATTTTAACCCTTGCACTCTTCCGTGAGGGCCAAATTGTCTTTTAATTGGGCGTAATGCCGTTTGACCAAGGTTTCCTTGTTGGTCAGGGGCCGTCCGCCTGCTTCTTTTTGTGCTACGCGGGCCAATACCGCTTTATTTTCCTTTTCATAGGCTTGCACATCCGCCGGAGTTACTTGTATCACCAAGCGGCATTTTTCGGCCTTGGCCTGTGCTTGCGCCTTGGCCAATTTTTCCGCTTCAAGCGATTTCTTAAAATCTTCGGCGGCGGCTTCTTCCTGTGCGCGGTAGCGGCGGATATCGGCAAAGGTCAAATCCAGTTTACGCATATCGGCTTTGGCCTGCACCACATCATTAGGAATACTGAAAAAGTAATAGTCTGAATAGCGGGTCAGGCTATCCTCATCCGTTTTGTGGAAACGCTTAAAGAAGCGGTACGCACACAACGAGTGTTTATGCACGGTGCGGCCCACGGAATCGGTGTAAAAAGTACCGTCTGCCATTTCCTCTCCGCAGACCACACATTTTGCCTTAGGCGCGCTAACAGGCGTTTGAACGGGAGATATAACGAGCTTAGCGGGTTCCGCTTTCTGCTTGACAGGGGCTGCATTGTGCCCATCAGAAGCAGGCTTGCTGTTTTTGGGGGTTGACGAAGGAGTCGCCCGTTTAGGCGTTGCTCCCGCGGGTTTGGTTGGCAACGACGCCACCAAAGGATTTTTGCGCGGAGCAACCTCGCTACCCTTTTTAGCGTCCAGATTATCAAGCACCACGGGAACCTTCTTTTTAGCAGGCATAAAATCCGTCTCCAACTGTGCTAACAAAGGATTAGCCTCTTGCGATTGTGTCAGTTGTGTCCACGTCGGTACTGTGCGCTTGGTCGCCTTATGTCGGTAAGTGTTCCCCAATTTGGAATAATAGGCAGAGGCCTTAGCCTCGCACGCGCTATGAATATGATAGGGGCGAATACGTCCGAGTACCTTTACATCTTGGCTTAAATAACCATTTTCCAACCCCACCGGTTTACCGCAAACCAAGCAAGGGTAAGTAATCGGCGAAAAGTCATCCTCATACGGTTGGGCCGTCAGCAATCCCTTGGCATCTAAAACCTTGGATTCCGGCGTATATTGTCCCTTGTATTGGCTTAAATTTTGCACTAACTGGCGTATCTGCTGGGCTGAAACATTGCCTGCCCGCGCGGCCTCTTCCGCCGGCTCAATTTGCTGTTCTATAATATCCTTGATTTTAGCCGCTTTTTGCGTTAAGTACCGGCTCTCGGCGGACAAAGCCAGCCCCGCCTTATCCAAACCGCCCCGCATTTGTTGGCGTTTGGTATATAAAGCATCAACATACTCCTCTTCCATTTTGCGGACTTTTTCCAAATAAGCGCGCCACTCTTGCCCCAGTTGGGCCAACTGCCCCAGTTGCACGGCAGATTGTTTCCAATTTTTTAAATAGGCCTGTACCTTGGCCATATCGGCAGAATCTTTGACGGGAATCCCCTGCAAATAGGTATAAGGTTTTCCACACAGACTCTTCCACCCATTTTGCACGCGCGGGGAGTTTTTCCCCTCCATACCCCAAATAAAGTCCACCGCGTTGATAAAGCCTTCCAAATCATCGCAAGTGAGAGTTGTAGATTTAGCCATTACAGAAGGTAAGCCACCAAAAACGACCTCGCCCGGTTCGGTGCGAAGCAAGGAGCGGACCTTATTCATATTTTTCTTGTCTTCATATTGGTCGGCCAATCCAAAAAAATGCCCCATTTCGTGTCTGGCTACTCTATCCATATCGTAGTCTAACGCGTACGCGCTCACAAATATACTGTTTGTTCTCATAGCCTCTTGCTCCGCCAATTTAGAAGCCGTATAATCATCATTACCCGGCAGAGAAAGTCTCCAAATCGTCGGATCTTTATCGTAAACGCCTTTTATAGAGGCGGCCATTCCCCGGGTGTGAGAAAGTTGCTGCAAAACGGAACCATACTTTAAATTTCCCAGCGATTTAATACGCAAATCGTATTTGCCTTTCATTACTTTATCGCAATCTTCGCCATTGGGGTTAATTACTTGCAACTCAATGCGGCGAGGCAAGGCCTCCAAAATATCAGCAAACTCGCCCTTACGCGCAAATTCTGGCGCAATGGCAGGAGTCTGTTGCTTTTTGGCTTTCTTTTTACCCTTGGCGGGAGTGGGCCGGACAGGTTGGCGCTCGCCCAACTGCGTGCGGACAAAAGATAACCAATTATCCAATGCCGATTGTGTGGATTGCAAAAAATAATCCCGCGTAATTTTTTGACGGGCCGGGTCGGTGCTGGTTCCCTCTGTACTCACACACACACGAATTTTGGGGTTTTTGGAAGTCAGCACATAATACAAAAAACTTTTCTTGTATATATAAGGATCCCCATTAAATGAAACCAAATCCTCCAACAGCCCCCACGCACTTGCAGAGGCGGCGAGTGTTAAACAGGTTAATAATAAAAGATATTTTTTCATATTTTCCCCAATAGAAAAAGTCCGCTGTAAAAACTGCCTTACGGCACTTTTACAGCAGATGAATATATTTATAGTATAGTTGTTCTTTTTCCCTTTTACAAGGGAACAAAATATAACTAATGAAAAACCCCTAGGAACGGGCCTAGGGGCTTTTACTGCTTCAAACTTAAATCAGGTATAACTTTCCAAATAAGTATGCAACCCCTCGGCGCGCGCCTGCGATACGCCCTCCTCGTAGAGTTGCTCCGCTTCGTCTGTGCGGTCTAACGCATATAACACCTGCGCCAAAGAAAGTTTTGTAAGAATTTGCCCGCGTTTTTCATCCGAATTGTCAAACAAAACACGCGCTTCTTCCAAATCTTTTAAGGCGGCGGCCATTTTGTTTTTGCGTTTTAAAATATCCGCGCGGCCCCATTTTACAAAGCCCAAGTCCACCGTATCGTGGATAGACGAATAGAGTTTATCAGCCACGTTATAGTGGCGCAGGGCTTCGTCGTACTTGCCCTGTTGGCGCAAGCCGTTGGCCATACCACAGTTGGTATAAGCCTTGCCGAAAACATCCTCGCTTTTGCGGAAGATTTTTTCCGCCAATTTATAGTTCTTTACACACTCGTCAATCTTTCCGCAAATCCGGCTAATTCCGGCTAGACCGCAATGCCCGTAGGCCACAGAAATATCGTCGCCCGCTTTTTTGGCAAGAGAAATAGCCTTTTTAAACTGTGCTACGCCTTCTTCAAAATGGCCTTGCAGGCGGAAGATTCCCCCCTTGGCCCAATGGATAAAACTCATTCCGGCATAGTCCTTTAACTGTGTATAGGCGGACAAAACGGCATCCAACAAATCAAGTGCTTCCTCCAAGCGGCCCCAAGCGCGCAAGGCCATACCCATTTCTTGCATTGCGCGGACGGCGAACTCGTCGTATTCCAATTCCTGCGCCATTTTTAAGGCATCTTCGGCCAATTCATACGCAGCCGCAGAGTGTCCCAACGTGCGGTAGCAAGCCGCCATCGCCAAAAGCGCATCCATACGGCGTTCGGCCTCGTCGGCTACTTTCAAACAGGCGGCATAACTCTTTAAAGCGTCCTCAAAGGAGCCGAGTTGGCGTTGCGCCTCCCCCGTTAAAAACCAAGCGGCGGAATCCTTCTTTTTGGCCTCGGCCAGTACCGCCAAAACGTCCGACGGACGGCCCTCATCAAGCAAATTTTCCAAAGCGTCCAAATCTAATTTTGCGGTTTGTTTCTTTGTGGATTGAGACATATACTCTCCTAATTTAACGGCCTGAAACTTTTAATCATTACCATATAACTTTGTACCCTGTACTTTTTGCAGGGAAACAAGCCAAACTACATCTGCAACAGTTTTTTTATTTCGGCTAATGTGGCGGCTAAATCATAGGGCTTGGGAATAAAATAATCAGCCCCCGCTTCCGTAGCCCGGTCGCGCGATTCGGGGTCGGATAAAGTGGACATTATTACCACCGGAATCCGCCAGGTGGCATTATCGGTCTTTAACAGTTTGCACACGTCAAACCCGCTTAATTTAGGGAGCATTAAATCCAGCAGAACCAAATTAGGCTTTATCTGCTTAGCCAGTTGCACCCCGGCCACGCCGTTTTCGGCCCAATGCACCTCAATTCCGTCCACTTTCAAGGCACCGCAAAGAGCGTTTCCCAACACCTTGGAATCTTCTATAAGTACCACTTTTTTCATATTACAACTCTTCGCAATTATCCTTGTACAAACGGATAGCCCCGGCATATTCACGGGCATTTTTGATAATACCGTTTACTTCGTCCTCTTCCAGTTTGCGTACAATTTTGGCCGGAACACCCATTACAAGCGAACCCGCCGGAATATTTTTTCCAGCCGGCACAACTGCTCCCGCACCGATAATACAGTTCGGGCCGATTTCACTTTCCATTACTACGGCGTTCATCCCAATCAGGCAATTATCGCCGATTTTACTGCCGTGCACAACTGCCCCGTGCCCCACACTAACCCCGCGGCCTATAATACAAGGGGCATCATAATTGACATGAACGCAGGCATTTTCCTGAATATTGGAATTATCCCCCACCGTAATGGAAGCGATATCCCCGCGCAACACGGCGCAAGGCCAAACAGACACATTTTCCCCTAACGTAACGTCGCCGATTAATACCGACGTTTTATGCACATAACAACTGGGGCGCACGCTGGGGACTTGTTCGTTAATGCGTTCTTTCATAGCAGGGCTCCTTTGGACTTTTTATTTTTGCGCGGCGAGGAAGGGGACGAAAGTTGCAAGCCCCAATAGATAAAAATACTTACAATACCCGGCAAAATGTAATACACCACACGGTAAATCAGCGAAGCCATCAAAGCGGAATCCCAGTCTATACCCATTTGGGAATAAACCGCCGTCATCGCCAATTCCATAGCGCCTAAACCGCCCGGCAAAATGGGAATTAGCGTCGTAACCATACCGACGGCAAACCCGGCAACCAACACCCCCGCCGTAATATGTATGCCCACGGCACGGAAGGCAAAATAAAGCACCAAAATCGTAAACAGCCAATCCGCACAGACGTAAATAATCGTCATAGTAAGTTTATTCTTTTTGCGGTGGATAAGGTCTATCCCTTCGTCCAACTGGTCCATAAAGTCATCATATTTTCCTTTTGGAATTAAGGCGCGGAACACGTGGTAAAGCACCTTGTTCATCATACGGAAACATTTTCGCAACCATTTGGAGCGCAATTCGTTATTAAACAGAAATGCCGTAATCACCACACACACCGCACACATTACAATAATAAGCGAAAAGTTTTTTAGCAGTTGCATTGTGGTTGCCGACGAATTAAACAGCATCAGCACCGACCCCTGCAAAATGATAATCGCCAACACAAAATACAAAAGTACCGTAATGACAATGCTGGCCGTAACGCAAGTGCCGAACGGCACCCGGCGGCGGTTTAGCAAGTGGGCACGCAAGGCAAACCCGCTGACCCCCAACGAGGAAACGATATAGTTTACCGTGGTGGAAACAAGAGCGATACCCATTGCCGCGCTTTTAGAAACTTTCCGCCCCATAATACGCAGCACTTCATAAAGGCTCATCCCCATTGCCACATAAATAAGAACGGATGACAACAAAGATAAAAAGAGGTATTTGGTTTTGACACCTTGCCAAATTTTTACAAAACTGTCCTTAGCCTGATAAATCATAACGGCAATCAGGCCGACGGATAAAAGGATGCCCAAGGTATAGAGCAAATATTTAAGCGGTTTTTTCACGCGCGCGCTCCGGGTATGAAAGATATATAAATTATATAATTTATTTAAGCAAAAAGGGCATTTTACGCGCTTATAAAAAACAAGCGGCGGCCCGGGGGTTTTTAACGTTATGAAGAGTATTAAAGTAATCGGCGCAAAAGGGCATAATTTAAAAAATGTTACCGTAGAATTACCCAAGGATAAAATGGTCGTAGTAACCGGGCTGTCCGGCTCGGGTAAAAGTTCCTTGGCTTTTGACACCATTTATGCCGAAGGGCAGCGGCGCTATGTGGAAAGTATGTCCGCCTATGCCCGGCAATTTTTGGAACTGATGGAAAAACCCGATGTAGAACATATTGAGGGCCTTTCCCCGGCGATTTCCATTGAGCAGAGAAATCCGTCCAAAAATCCACGCTCCACTGTTGCCACAGTTACGGAAATTTACGACTATTTACGTCTGTTATTTGCCCGCGTGGGACACCGCTTTTGCCCCCATTGCGGACGGGAAGTGGAATCTTGGAGCGTACAGGGTATTGCACAGGATATTTTAAAAAAATTTAACGAAAAAACCGTTTTTATTTTATCCCCCGTCGTCCGCGGACGGGCGGGAACTTACGAAGAACTTTTTGCCAAATTTAAAAAAGAAGGTTATGTAAAAGCCCGCGTGGACGGTACGGTCATCACGTTGGACAATACACCCTCGTTAGAACGCTACAAAAAGCATACCATTGAACTGGTAACGGACGAGATTTTTGTAGAAGAATTTGACCGTGAACGATTGGTGGAAAGTTTGGAAGCCGCGTTAAAATACGCACAAGGGCTTGTGCACATTGTGGAAGCCGAGGGCGACCAGCCGCGCGAATTTACATATAGTGAAAATAACGCCTGCGCACATTGCGGTATCGGGTTTAGCGAACTGGAACCGCGTCTTTTTTCGTTCAACTCCCCTTACGGTGCGTGTCCGGACTGTAACGGGCTTGGGCTAAAAATAGAGGTGGCCGAAGATTTGGTCGTGCCGGACAGTACCCTTTCTATTAACGAAGGCGCCATTGCTGCGTGGCACAATCCTGTTACCACCCGCACCCACCGTTGGAAAACCTCGTGGAGCGGTTATTATTTTGATATTTTAAAACAAATTTGCCACCGCAGCCATATCAATATGAATACACCGTGGAAAAAATTACCCAAAGCACAACGCGATTTAATTCTATACGGTGTGGGCGGAGCCAGTTATACGTCCGTCATTTCGGGTGGCGAGCAGGATTTTGAGGGCGTAATTACCAACTTAAAACGCCGCTACCAAGAAAGCGAAAGCGACTTTGTAAAAGAGGAAATATATAACCGCTTTATGCGCGAAATTACTTGCCCCACCTGCAACGGCAAACGCTTAAAGCCCGAGGCCTTATCCGTTCGCATTAACGGCAAAAATATTAATGATATTACGGCTATGCAGGTTTCCGCCGCCAAAAACTTTTTTGAACAGATTGAACTAACGGAGAAGGAAAAAATTATCGCCAAGGACGTATTAAAAGAAATCCGCGCCCGTCTGGAATTTTTAAACAGCGTGGGTCTTTCTTATTTAACTTTGGAGCGCAAAAGCCAAACCTTATCGGGCGGGGAAGCACAGCGTATCCACCTGGCTACGCAAATCGGTTCCGGCTTAACGGGGGTACTGTATGTATTGGACGAGCCGACTATCGGCTTGCACTCGCGCGATAACGACCGATTGATTGATACGCTTAAAAACCTGCGCGATTTGGACAACACCCTTATCATTGTGGAGCACGATAAGGACACTATTTTAGCCGCCGATTATGTAGTAGAACTCGGCCCCGCGGCAGGCGAATACGGCGGCAACATTGTGGCGGCAGAGCCGACGGCTGATTTTTTGCGCGATGAAAAGTCGCTCACGGCTTCCTACTTAAACGGACGGCGGATGATTCTCCCGCGCGAGGAACTGCGCAAAGGCAACGGCAAGTATTTGGAAATTTTAGGCGCACAACAGTTCAACCTCAAAAATATTGACGTTAAATTTCCGCTGGGCAAATTTATCTGCGTAACCGGTGTGTCCGGCTCGGGCAAATCCACGCTTATCCACCAAATTTTATACAAAGCCCTTGCCCAAAAATTTTACGGAGCCAAAGATGCCCCCGGAAAACATAAAGCCATTAAGGGGCTGGAAAACATTGATAAAGTTATCATTGTGGACCAAAGCCCTATCGGCAAAACGCCACGCAGCAACCCCGCCACTTATACGGGCGTATTTTCGCACATTCGCGATTTATTCGCCGAAATGCCCGAAGCCAAGCGCCGGGGCTATCAGCCGGGCCGTTTCTCCTTTAACGTAAAGGGCGGACGGTGCGAAAAATGCCAAGGCGACGGCATTTTAAAAATTCAAATGCAGTTTTTGCCAGACATTTATGTAAAATGCGAGGAATGCAACGGTCAGCGCTTTAACGAGGACACCTTACAAGTAAAATTCAAGGGTAAAAATATTGCCGAAGTATTGGATATGAGCGTATCGCAGGCATTGGAATTTTTTGATGCTATTCCCAAAATCAAACGCTATTTAAAAACCCTAAACGACGTAGGCCTCGGCTACATTAAACTGGGCCAAGCCGCCACCACGCTTTCGGGTGGTGAAGCCCAGCGCGTAAAACTGGCGGACGAACTTTCCCGCAAGGGGACCGGAAAAACACTCTATATTTTGGATGAGCCAACCACCGGTTTGCACTTTGCGGATATTGATAAACTCTTGCAAGTGCTGCACGGTTTGGCTGACAAGGGCAATACCGTACTGATTATTGAACACAATTTGGACGTTATCAAAACCGCCGACTGGCTGATTGACCTCGGCCCCGAAGGCGGCGACAAGGGCGGCATGATTGTTTGCGCGGGCACTCCCCGGCAGGTAGCCGGGTGCAAGGAATCTTATACCGGGCGTTATTTAAAGCCGGAATTGGAAGCGGTGGATAAATTTTTGGCAGCGCACCCGGAGCAAAAACTCCACGCCCCCAAAACTGCTGCTCCAAAGGCATCTTCCAAAAAAGCCAAGGGAAGCAAAAAATGAAAAATAAAATCCACAAAACAAACGCCGCCCGCCACTTGGACGAATTAAATATTTCCTATGAACTTATCCCCTACGAGGTGGACGAAGAAAATTTAAGCGCACTGCACGTTGCACAAACCCTGGGGCAAAACATTGACCAAGTATATAAAACCTTAGTGTTGCGCGGTGATAAAACGGGCTTTTTTGTGTGCGTGATTCCCGGCGGGGCGGAACTGGATATGAAGGCCGCCGCCCGCGCAAGCGGCAACAAATCGTGCGAAATGCTACACGTCAAAGAACTCGTGCCGGTTACAGGCTATATGCGCGGCGGTTGTTCCCCTTTGGGTATGAAAAAGCCCTTTCCTACCTTTATCCACGAGGATTGCATTTTGTGGGATTTTATATACGTCAGCGCGGGACTGCGCGGTTTGCAAATTAAAATCAACCCCAATGACCTCTTAAAAGCCGCCCACGCACAAGACGTGCCCCTATGTTTATAATTCATTTTCCGGCTTGTTAAATAGCGTTAAACCCCTATACTATACATATATGCTGTTCTGGGAGGTGCCTTATGTACGCCGGAATAGGAAAACGTTTTTTTGCCTTTTTAATTGACGTTCTTTTCTTTGCTGTTTTGTATTGGGTATTGTGGCAAATGATGAAGAGTTATGCCACCGTTTCGCTTGTATTACTCGTCATCATTTGGCTCTATTATGCACTTTTGGAAAGTTCCCCCCTTCAAGCCAGCGTAGGAAAAATATTAATGGGCATAAAGGTAGTGGACCGCCGCGGCCGCCGGCTTTCCTTTTGGCAGGCCACGGAGCGCATTGTTTCCAAACTGGTAACCAATGTAACTTTTTATTTCGGATTCTTTGTAGCCGCGTGGGACAAAAAGAAACGCACCTTGCACGACCGAATCAGCCACAGCGCGGTAATTTTAAAATCTGCCGAATTTGACCCGGACGCTATGGAGGAAGAAGACGAGGAAGCCTCCCTTACTTGGATAACGCTCGTATCGGTGGCGTTGGCGATTGTGTTTGTGCTTCTCTTGTTGTGGGGAGTTGCCTTGCCGCAATACCAACACACAGAGCGGTATGTGCAACTCACGCGCGTATTGGCGGAAACAGATGAGGCCGCCCGCGCCCAGGTGGCGGCGGCTTCCCGCCCCGGGGTGGACCCGCGCGAGTGGCAAGTGTTGCCGGGCGAGTGCCTGAAAATTGGCCCGCAGAAACTTTCCTGCCGCGGCTTTGACCTGGTGTTGGAACGCGGCGGCATACAAGCCAATGCCCGCACCGGGGCGATGGACATCATTTATACGCTCTACTACCCCTTTGGCGGCGGCCCTTTAACCTGCACTCCGCGCACCCCCCAAGGGCAGGAAATTTGTTCCACACTTAAAAAGTAAAGACGACTTCTTTGATAATGACGGCTATTTTCTGCTTTGGTTGATGGCTCCTCAGGGTTTGGGGATCCGTTGTTCGTCGTTGCCGTCATCCTGGAAAGTTGTAGTCCAGGATCTGTTGTTTGCCGTTGCCGTCATTCCCGAAAGTTGTAGTCGGGAATCTGTCGTTATCAATAAGCCTTGCCCTGTTTGTTATAACAACGGATCCCCGACAAAAACACTCGGGGATGACGATTGCCTTTGCTTTTTGCTTTTTTGCTTGTCGTCATTCCCGAAAGAGTGGCGGCCCGCAAGGCTCGGGAATCCGTTGTTCGTCGTTGCCGTCATCCTGGAAAGTCGTAGTCCAGGATCTGTTGTTATAAAACAAGGATTAGATTCCCGAACGCTCCGCGCCGGGTCCTGGCGGGCCGCCTACTCCCCTCTGGGATAACACTCTTTCTAATTGTCATCCCGGGCGTGGACCCGGGATCCAGTCTGTTTATTAGAAAAACTCCTTATTTTATTTCTGGATTCCAGGGTCCCGCTTGTATGCGGGCCCTGGAATGACAATACAAAATAAACTTATGTATTTTCCCCCATTAAAAACCGCCCTTCCCAAACAGAGGAAAGAGCGGTTTTAGCCATTTGCTAAATAATATTATTTGCCGAGGTCCATAGTCGGTTTGGCACAAGCGCCTTGTTTATCGCCTTTGGTACCGTCACTGCAACATTTAAAGTCAGCAGCAGCAGTGTCATCCAAGCCACAGAAATCCATACAAAGTTCCGCACCGTTTTTGTTTGCTGCGTTGCATTGGGTTCCTTCACCATTATAATAGCGTACCAAACTGTAATCATATTGCAAGGTTCCAGGCCCCACGCGTTTGGCTACGGCATTACCCTCGTTTAAGGTAGTATTTGTTTGTTCCAAGGAAACTAAGAAACCATTACCGTTACCACATGCGCTCTTAGCCAAGGTCCCTTTGGTACAATACTCACCACCCGTAGCACCTTTCGGCGCAACGTCCAAACCACTGTAATTTTTGGCATAAGAGTTAATCTGCATATATTTGCGTTGTTGCGCCTGTGCAATGTTAGCAAGCAATGTTACGGCTTCCGTCATACGGGAGCGTTCCATTGCTTTGAAGTAGGAAGGCATTGCCATTGCGGCTAAAATGCCGATGATAAGGACCACGACCAACAACTCAATGAGCGTGAAACCTTTGTTATTATTCTTAATCATTTTTCTTCTCCTTT
>OLGZ01001528.1_pt1 | contig 12916 bp, 10 predicted proteins | sample 1605981 | NCBI WGS metagenome assembly OLGZ01 (sample SAMN03283291) | human gut metagenome | biome: human-associated habitat; material: feces | host: Homo sapiens | place: Peru | collected 2012 | reverse complement strand
TGGTAAAGGTAATCCGTGCAAAAAAGAAGAAACTCAAAGTTGTTTACATCTAAATATAGCTTGGGCTGCTTATTCCCCGCTTGGGTATGAGCAGCCCTTTTCATATTATATATCCTTAAATACTGTGCCGCTTTTCCGTTTTCGGAAAGGCGGCTTTTTTGTTTCAGAGGGTCACGAAAGAATTTTTTCAACTTTTTTTTGAAAAACACCCTGCCAAAACCCACCCCTTATTCAGAGTATGTGAAGGGGTTAATTCCTGACTCCGTTCAGGAGCCACTTCGTGATCCTTGAAAACTGAATACACAGGCACTTGGGACATTAGTTCTGATGATAGCCCGAAGATAGGTACGCCGTGACTGTTCCTTTTCGGAGCAAGAGCGAGAACCCCTGATCTGAAATTCGGTTTGCCACCGGAACGGCGATGACAGTCAGAATGATAATGATACTTCTCTACGGAGCTGGCGGAGAACCCGGCAGAGGTGAGATCCCTATGAACACGGTGCAGCACACCGTGACCCAAGTGTTTCCCGTAAGGCAAAAGCCGCCGCAGGGGGCGTTGAGAACAAATACTGCGGACATATACATAGCCGTCGATTTCAGGCGGCTATGAAATCTACAAAGAAGGAGGAAAAGCGAAATGCCAAACTGTAAAACCATAGCGATATGCAACCAAAAAGGCGGCGTGGGGAAAACCACCACGGCAGTAAACCTCGGCGTAGGATTGGCTATGCAGGGCAAAAAGGTGCTTCTCGTGGACGCTGATCCGCAGGGCGACCTTACTACCTGCCTCGGTTGGCAGGATACGGACAGCTTGCCGCAGACCCTTTCCAATAAGCTATCAGCGGTAATGCGGGAAGAACAGCAAGACCCGTTCTCCGGCATTCTCAGCCACGAAGAAAAGGTTGACCTTGTTCCGTCAAACCTTGACCTTTCAGCGTTGGAGATGAGCCTTGTGACTGCAATGAGCAGAGAGAGCGTGATGAAAAACTATCTCAGCCAAGTGAAGGACAGATACGACTATGTACTGATAGATTGTATGCCGTCCCTCGGTATGATAACGCTCAACGCTCTGACTGCGGCGGACAGCGTGATTATTCCCGTGCAGGCACAGTATCTCCCCGCAAAAGGTATGACGCAGCTTTTATCGACGATTGCCAAGGTGAAGAAGCACACCAATCGGAACCTGACAATCGACGGTATTCTGCTCACGCTTGTAGACGGTAGAACCAATCTTGCCAAAAGTACGGTAGAAGCGCTGCGAGAGAACTTCGGTTGTCGGATCAGGATATACCGGACGACCATTCCCATTGCCGTAAAAGCCGCCGAGGTTTCATCTAAAGGGAAAAGCATATACGCCTATGAGCCGAGCAGCACCGTGTCTAAGGCTTACACGGATTTTACGAAGGAGGTGTTAGCCGATGGCAGGCAGAAAGAGCGACTTCACGCTTCCCACGAACACACTCGATGAGCTGTTCTCTACGCAAGAGGAACGGGATGATGCTAAGCTCAGTAAAATCCGAGATATTCCCCTTGAGCTGATCGACGATTTTCCCGACCACCCATTTAAGGTGCGGGACGACGAGGATATGATACAGCTTGTGGAGAGCGTCAAGGAGCGAGGAGTCATTACTCCGGCTACCGTCCGTCAGAAAGAGGACGGCAGATATGAGCTGATTTCCGGTCACAGGCGAAAACGGGCTTGTGAGCTTGCCGGGTTTGAAGCACTTCGCTGCGAGGTCGTAGACCTTGACCGTGACGCCGCCACCGTCCTTATGGTGGAAAGCAATTACCAGCGGTCGCAGATACTTCCCTCGGAAAAGGCGTTTGCCTATAAAATGCGGTTGGAAGCGATGAACAGGCAAGGACAGCGAACAGATTTAACTTCGTCGCCACTGGCGACGAAGTTATCACAAGGTCGTTCTGATGTGGAACTCGGTGAACAAGTTGGCGAAAGCAAAGACCAAGTTCGCCGGTATATCCGCCTGACAAACCTTGTGCCGGAGCTTCTTGACCTTGTGGACGAGGGCAAAATCAAAATGCGTCCTGCGGTGGAGCTTTCCTATTTGGACGAGGACAGCCAACGGGCGGTGGTTGATGAAATCGACCTGAACCAATGCACCCCGTCCCACGATCAGACTATTCGTATGCGGAAGTTCTTCACAGATGGAAAACTCACGCCGGAGGTGGTGTCCGCCATTATGGGCGAGGAAAAACCAAATCAGCGGGAGAAGATCGTCCTGCGTGGGGACAAGGTGCGAAGTCTGATCCCGAAAAATATCCCCGTAAGCCAAACGGAGGATTATGTGGTCAAAGCACTGGAGCATTACAGCCGCTTTCTTCGTCAGCGGGCAGAGCGTGACAGCCGATAGGCACACGGAGTATGTTTCCTGCTGTCCCCCTTCCTCACACTCCAACCCCTGAGAACCACCAGACTATCCGAAATATACTATCTCCTGATTTATCTATATCTCTCTAAGCTAAATCTATCTAAGAGCAAACGGAGTTCGCACAATTCGGAAAACTGCGTTTTGGCGGTATGATGAAAAGTTGCGCTTCAAAACGCACCTTTGTCGGAACAGTTCTCATCGGGTAGAATGTTGTCGAAGGGAGTGAAGCGTATGAAATCCAAAATCGCAGTTCTTTTTTTCATTGTCCTTTTGTGCCTGACTTCGGGGTGCAGCAACACCTCACATATTGCAGAACAGCCCGCCCCGGTTTCTTCTTCGGGAAGTAACGAAGTTCCCAGTCAAGCTGAAACGGCGCAGGCAGAAAAGAAAACGGAGGTTGATCGTCCCCAAAGCACAGAATCGCAAACGGATAGCCGTGCCGCAGAGTTCCCGGCAAGCGTATCGGAAAGTGACACCCAAACAACAGAGGTTCCCGATCAGGCTGACCACAGCACGGCAGTGCTGCCACAGCCAAGCGAACCTGAAAAGAAAACAGACGAGTCCGAACGCCGACCGGAAACCGCTGCCCCGACTGAAAAAGAACAGCCCACACCTCCGGCAACTGAGGAATCTACGCCACCGGAACCGCCGAAAGAAGAACCGACTGAGCCGGTCTTTGACATTGACTACTGGATCAGCTTTGCCAAGAGCTACGCTGAGAGCATCGGACTTGCGCTTGACAGCGGAGCCGTGTATTACTGGGATAACCCCATCGCCGCAGGTGTAAAATGTAAATACACCGAACGGGATATTTGTGGCTATCTCGACCGATATGCCAAGGACGGCGACATCACCGATGTGTGGATTTGGTATGAGCAGACCGGAAGCGGCTCTTATGAAATCTATATCGGCTACGCATAACAACAAAACACATTTCACCCGAAACGCATCGTCATTGCACGGTGCGTTTTTTATTTCCAAGGAGGTAAAAAACACAATGAAAAAGAACCTTTTCAAGCGAGGGATGGCGGGACTGCTTTCCCTCGTGATGTGCCTGACAGCCCTTGTGGGGATCGGCACAACCACTGCCTATGCCGCAGGAGAAAGAGCAGAGGTCTATCTTGTTTCTTTTCCGAGAAGCGGCGATGCTAATATTGATTACAGCGGTACTTGGGGGCATCCCAATCTCCGGTATATGAACGGCTGGCATTCCGGTGAGTCCAAGTACACTACCATTCGAGCAATGCACTCGTATGACGGTAACATCTGTTACTGCATTGAGCCGGGAGTGCAGCAGGATACCGGCGACACTTATACCAGTAAGGACGAAACCTTTTGGGACAACCTGCCCTCAGACATCAACAGCACCATTTCCCCCTATGATATGAAGCTGTTCATCGGGCGTATTATGCAGTACGGTTACACGGGACCCATCAGCACCTCGTGGCGTTCACAGAACCCTGCTGATGCCGCAACGCTGGCGGAAGCTATGGCAACACAGGTTCTCATTTGGGAAACCGTTGTCGGTGAGCGTGACGAGGACTTCGATTATGTAAGCCCCGGTAGCTACGATGCTGTTAAGGGCGTTATCAGCACTGCCCATCCGCTGTATGACCTGTTTTGCGATTACTATGACAGCATTGAAGCAAGCGTCCAGCGTCACTCGGCCATCCCCAGCTTTATGTCTAAAAACCCGAACAGAGCGCAGAGCGTGGAGCTGGAATGGGACGGTAGCAGCTATACCGCTACCTTGACAGACCACAACCGAGTGCTTTCCGATTACAGCTTTTCCGCTAATGAGGATGGCATTTCTTTCAGCGTCAACGGAAACCAGCTCATTATCACAGCAACGGACGCTCCTTCCGACAGCGTAAGAATTACTGCCAATAAGGTTGGCTCGTCCCGTCGTGGTGTCATCACCTGGACGGACGGAACATTCAATCAAGGAAGCAGCAAGCAGGATGTTATCACCTACGCACAGTCGGTCAGTGACCCCGTGCAGGCGTTCCTCAATCTGAAGGTGTCCTACGGCTCTGCCAAGATCGTCAAGACCTCGGAGGACGGAAAGGTAGATAACCTCACCTTTACCGTCACCGGCAACGGCATCAATCAGACAGTCAAGACCAACGCCAAGGGAGAAATTCAAATCGACAACCTGATGCCCGGCGTTTACACCGTGACCGAGATGGATTACGACAAGTATGAGCCGCAGGAGTCCCGCCGTGTGACGGTGGTTTCCGGTCAGGTTTCTACCGTGACCTTCAACAACAAGCTCAAGCGTGGAGATTTGCAGATCGTGAAGTCCTCGGAGGACAATCTCAACGAGGGTGTGACCTTCCACCTTTACGGCACTTCACTCTCCGGCATTGCCGTGGACGAGTATGCCGTAACCGATGCAAACGGCGTGGCGACATTTGAAGATGTCCTCATTTCCGGTTCCACACCTTATACCGTGGAGGAAGTGGACACTGCTGTTCGCTATGTTGTTCCCGAAGCGCAGTCTGCGCCTATCAACTGGAACGAGGTCACGAACCGTAGCTTCCTCAATATTTTGAAGAAGTTTTCCGTGACCGTTACCAAGAGCGATGCTGAAACCGGCACAGCGCAGGGTGATGCTTCTCTTGCCGGTGCTGTTTACGGCATCTATAAGGGCGAAACCCTTGTGGATACCTACACCACTGACAAAAATGGGCAGTTCGTTACCAAGGAATATATCTGCGATAACGACTGGACGGTGCGAGAAATCACACCCTCCGAGGGCTATCTGCTTGATACCACCGTTCATAAGGTCGGTGCAGAGCCGCAGCTTTATACCGTGGAGCATAATCAGACGGCAAATGATGTGACCGAGCAGGTCGTAAAGGGCAATATCGCCATCATCAAGCACACCGATAACGGTGATACGCAGATTGAAACGCCCGAAAATGGCGCCGAGTTTGCCGTGTACCTGAAAGCCGCAGGCAGCTACGAGGTTGCCGAGGACACCGAGCGTGATTATCTCACCTGTGATGAAAACGGTTTTGCCCAGACCAAGGATATGCCTTACGGCATCTACACCGTCCATCAGGTTTCCGGCTGGGAAGGCAGCGAGCTGATGCCCGACTTTGATGTGTTCATCTCTCAGAATGGGGCGACTTATCGCTACCTTATCAACAATGCACCCTTTAACAGCTTCATCAAGATCGTGAAGCAGGACGCAGAAACCGGAAAGACTATTCCTTACGCCGGTGCAGGCTTCAAGATTTATGACCCGGACGGCAACCCCGTAACAATGACCTTCACTTACCCGACGCCCACCACCATTGATGTGTTCTACACCAATGCAGAAGGTTCTCTTGTCACGCCGGAAAAGCTGTCCTTTGGAAAGGGGTACTCTATTGTCGAGGTACAGGCTCCCTACGGCTATGTCCTCGACGAAACGCTCGTGTACTTCGATGTCACGGAGGATAATTCCACAGAAGAAAGCGGGGTTACGGTAGTAAAAGTGGATAAGCCCAATATGGCACAGAAAGGCACCATCACCGTGGAAAAAACCGGCGAGGTGTTCTTCGGCGTTTCCGTCATCGGCGGCGTAGATGAAAGCGGAAACGAACTGCCCACCATCTATCAGCCGCAGTATGAAAAGCGTGGACTTCCCGGTGCGGTCTATGAGATCATCGCCGCAGAGGATATTATCACGCCGGACGGCACTATCCGAAATCAGAAGGGTGAGGTCGTAGACACTGTTACAACCGATGAAAACGGCACAGCCGTGAGCCGTGAACTCTATCTCGGCAAATACGAGGTGCGTGAGATCACAGCACCCCACGGGATGGTGCTCAACCCGGAACCCCACTGCGTCGAGCTTGTCTACGCCGGTCAGAATGTTTCTGTTACCGAAACGGTGACCTCTTTCGAGAACGAGCGTCAGAAGGTGGAAATCAGCCTTGTAAAGTCCATCGAGCAGAATGAGCGCTTCGGCATTGGCACAAACGGTGAAATGAAGAACATTTCCTTTGGACTGTTTGCCGCCGAGGAAATCGTATCTGCCAGCGGCACTTCCATTCCCGCAGACGGTCTTGTTGAGATCATCTCTCTGAATGAGGACGGAACGGCGAAAATCAAGACTGACCTTCCTTTTGGAAGCTACTATGTGCAGGAGCTTGCTACCGACAGCCACTATATGCTGTCCGATACCAAGTATCCCGTTACCTTTGGGTATGCCAGTCAGGATACAGCGGTGGTGAAAATCACTGTCAATGATGGGAATGCTGTTGAAAACAAGCTGATCTACGGTTCTGTTTCCGGTAAGAAGGTCGATGAAAACGGCGATTCCCTCGGCGGTGCGCTGATCGGACTGTTCCGCACGGATGACGGCGAGTTTACAAAGGAAAACGCTCTGATGACTACCACTTCTGCTGAAGATGGTAGTTTTTCTTTTGAGAGTATCCCTTACGGCACTTGGTATGTCCGTGAAATCGAACAGCCCGCCGGCTTCGTGCTGGACGATACCATCTATCCCGTGACCATCGGCGCAGACGGTCAGGTCGTGGAGATCGAAATCGTCAATGAGTATGTCCGTGGCAACATCCATCTGACCAAGGTGGATTCCGAATATCCTGACAATAAGCTGACCGGAGCGACCTTTGAGGTCTATAAGGACAGTAACGCAAACGGCAAGCTGGACGACAGTGATGAACTGCTCGGCACACTGACCGAAAAGGAAATCGGTGAATACGGTATGAATGACCTGTTCTATGGTCGCTACTTCGTCAAGGAAACCAAAGCCCCGGAGGGTTTTGTACTCGATACCGGCGTGTATGAAGTGATGATCGACACAGACGGCAAGACCTACGAGGTGGAGAACAAGGCAGGCGTCGGCTTCATCAATGATGCGATGCGTGGCAACCTGAAAATCGTCAAGACCTCCTCTGACGGCAAGGTCAAGGGCTTCGCTTTCCGCATTACCGGAGCAAATGGCTATGACATTATCCTTGAAACCAACGACAAGGGTGAGATCTTCATTGACGGGCTTCGCATCGGGGACTACACCATTTCTGAGGTAAGCAACTCGGCTTCTTCGATGTATGTTATCCCTGCTGATAAGAAGGCAACGGTCAAACTCGGCTCCACCACCATTGTGGAGATGCACAATGTTCTGCGTGATACGCCCAAGACCGGCGATACCACCAATCTGTCGCTGCTCTATGCCCTTGCAGGACTGTCCGCAGTGGGCATCGCTGTGTGCGGCGTTATCGGATTCAAGAAAAAGAAAAAGGAGGATCGTAACTAATGGAACCTAAAACCATCGTGGCTATCGTACTGGTAGCCTTTATCATCGGCGGCTTTATCTTCTTGCAGATTAGATCGAAAAACAAGAAGTGAGCTGATTATCCAAGGGGCGGAGCAAAAACTCCGCCCCTTTTCTACTACCCGAAGGAGGGATTCAATGAATCAACAGAAAACTGTGGAAAGCCGTGTGCTTTCTATCTTGAAGGACTGTCCGAGAGCAAGGTTCGACGATATGATCCTTATTATGCACTACTACAACCGCTATGCGACTTATCTCAGAGCCGGTGAACTGCCCCTCAATGACCTTGCGTTCAACTACAAAGTCTACGGACTGCCGTGCTTTGAAACCATCCGCAGGGCAAGGCAGCGTGTGCAGTCGCTTTTCCCGGAATACTCCCGCAACGCCGAGCAGGATGATATGGTTATCATCATCGGCATTCTCTGAGGTAACGGCTATGGAAAATGAAAAGAGAATGGTCGGTGATTACACCGTCCTCTGCGCCGTGAATATCGGCTCCCGTGAAATCATCCTTGCCGAGAATGAGCAGGATAGCAGCGGTGAACGCTTCCTCTGCTGCTACGGAGAGCGCAACGACATATTTGAGAAGTTTACCGAATGTGCCGTTGGCGACGACTATATTGATGCGACACTGTTCTTTGCAGAGCGCATCAAGCAAGACGCCGAGAGGTTTCGGGCAGAGGTTGAAAAGCTGGATATTCCCGTGACGGTTATCACCGAGGCGGACTGCATCCCCGACCACTATAAGAACGACATCAACGGCAAAATCATTGCCATCAATCCGGCTGTTCTCAAGCCGGAGTATCAAAGAGCTGACCGGCAGCTTTATCTTGTGACCGGCGGTTTTGGTGCTTCGGCAAATGCCCGTGGCAGCGCTGTGTTTTGCAGAAACCTCTATGACGGTAAGGATACCCGCTATGAGCGTATGGATGTGCTGGGTGAAGTAAAGCCGGAGTGTATGCCCGATTGGGCAGAAAAGAAAGCAATTCTTTTTCGGCATACGCAAAGCAGTAAGCTGATGTTTGAGTATGGTGGCAGGATGTTCAGCCCATATCGCTTGTTCACAAAAGCTGAAAATACACTTGATTTCATATCACTTCATACCGCAAGAGATTTTGAACTTGGCTTTATGAGCAAAGACTGCCCTGAAAGCAAAACCTCATATAGCTATGCGGAGTTCTACAAGAAGTCGAGTATCAAGAACTGTGATCTGTTTGTGTGTGCAGACAACGGCAAACTCTACTGTCCGGGAGAAAATGAACTATTCGAGTGGCAAGGTGAAGTCAGGAAAAGTGATTTCGACAGAAAGCCACATACGAAATCTCAAAAGGAGCACGAACGATAAGGAGGTAAACACCTATGGCAGCAAAGAAAATCGCAGTCGAACAGGGCTTGCAGCAGAAAATGAAGGTGCTGGCAAAGCTCTTTGACGCAGGCTGTAAAACCGAAAAAGACTTGAAGGCGCTGACCCTGCCGACGATCCTGAAAATTCCCGATGTGACCGTGCCGGATATGACGGTCATCACCGAGCTTCAGGAGCAGGTCGCAAAGAATCGTCTTTTCTCATACTTGGGAGGTGGAACAGATGAGCCAAGCGACACGACCGAATGACCGCCACATCATTTGGAGCAACCAAAACCTTGATGTGGACGACTGGCGAGAGGACTACAAGGAGTTCCTTGAAGCGAATGAACTGGACGACGACCCGAATGATGAGCAGGCACTCTATGAGTGGATGGAGGAAACCAATTACGACTACCTCTCCGATGAGCGAGTCAACCTGAATGTTCAGCTTTCCCAGCCGATTATTGTCATTGGCGACATCGGCAGATGGAACGGCAGAGTGATGGGCTACAAGGACATCCCCTCCGGCAACATCCGAGATTGCCTGTATGCCGACACCGACTATACCGAATGGTATGTAGATAAGTACGGCGATCTTCGTGCCGATGCAACTCATCACGACGGCACAAATCACTATCTCTACCGAGTGTTCAAAGACGGCGTTTCCGAAACGCAGATGGAGAACCTGAGAGATAAAATCTATCACGGCAAAGCCACACGAGCCGATATTACCCGGCTGACCCGGCGACTTGGGGATGAGATCGCCGCCGTTTACGGCTTTGACATCCCGAAACAACGAACACCGCAAGAAAGGGGCGCAAGATAATGACAGATTTCACACTGCGACCGCTGACCGTTCCCGAACGCAAATACACCTACGCTCAAAGCTCGCAGCTTCAAGGGCAGACAGGCAATATCGGTTATCTGCGTGGGGACTTCGGCTCAAGCGGCGATCAGTTTTATACCACTTGGTTTGATACCCGACCGCAATGGAAAAGCGATGAGTTCAAGCGGGACTTGGATGATGTAATCAACGCCCTGCGCTCCGAGGAGTACGGACTGCTTCAAAGCCGTTCTCAGATGGTGCGTTATGGGCGTGAGAACAAGGAAAGCGAAATGCAGGGCGCTTATACCACTGAGTTCGGCTTCCGAGCAGATACCGAGAAATATGCGTTCGTGCTTCGCTGTAATCCAACGAGGGGCGACTATAACTTCTACTGCCTCTGCTATGTAAAGGAATGGCTGGACAAGCACATCGAAGAAGCCAACCGGGATATTCGCTTTATTGACAGCCACTATAAAGAGCTGTTCCGTATCCCGGACGGAGAGCGCATCATTGTGACCGACCGTGACGGTAAGACGGAAAGCTATCCCTGCCGCTATATTGACAACTATCACACAGAGGTTGGACGCAATCTCTTTCACATTTGCGAGTTTGCCGAGCGTATGGAGCAAGGCGGCTGTACCTACGCTCCAATGGAGCCGCCCTTGCCTCCGATGTGCTATTCCATACTCCCGTCTACCGGAGAAGTCATTCAAATCGACCGCTGGCAAAAGGGCTATACCGCCACAAGTTTTAACGACGGAAACCGTGCGGAGAACGAAGCAATCAAAGACAAGTTCAATGAGAAGCTGGGCGTGACTAAGGCACAGGAGCAGGCGATGCTTGCCGGTTCTATGATCCGGTGGGACTCCATTGCCGCCAAACCCAAGAGCTATGATGAGAACGGCAAAGCCATCAAGCCAAAAGACTATGAACGATAAGGAGGTGTCCGCCGATGGCACGAAAATACGACTTCATCTCGGAGCTGTATAACCGAACCTGCAAAACGGTCGTTGCAAACCCCGCAAGCTGGGAAGCGTTTCTGCGCTCTGCCTGCTACAACTACCGTCTGCGCTTTGACGAGCAGCTTTTGGTACACGCACAGCGACCGGACGCCACCGCCGTTCTTCAGATCGACGACTGGAACCAAAAGTTCGGGCGATGGGTCAATCGTGGAGCGCACGGCATTGCCGTTTTTGAGGATGCCGACCAACGCCGCCAGCGGCTTGTCCACTACTTCGATATTTCCGACACGCATCCCAGCCGCTTTTCCCGCAGAGTTCCCATTTGGCAAATGCGGGACGAATACACGGCAGAAGTGATCGACACGCTGGAAAGCACCTTCGGAGAGTTGAACGACAAGGAAACCCTTGCCGTTGCCATCGAGTCGGCGGCAAGAAACGCCGTAGAGGACAACATCCCCGACTATCTCTCCGATCTGATCTACAGCGTGAAAGACAGCTTCTTGGACGGCGTATCCGAAGAAGAAATCACCCACATTTTCAAAACGGCGGTGCGAAACAGCGTCGCCTATATGACGATGACCCGCCTGGGCATTGAAGCCGGAGAATACTTTGAACCCGATGACCTTCGGGATGTGGTGAATTTTACGACCCCTGCCACGCTGAACGCCCTCGGCTATGCCACCAGCGATATTGCGGAGATGGGACTTGCGGAGATTTCCCGCACCATTCTTGCCCTCGACCGTCAAAATCGCATAATTGCAGAGAAAACCAAAGCCGATTACAATGTAGGCAAAGAAAAAACCGAAAGGAGTCCTGACGATGAACGAGATCACTTACACGAGGCAGGGGGATTATCTGCTCCCCGATCTGACAATGCCGGAGCAGCCGGAGCTGTCGATGGGCAGGTACGCCCGGATGCGGAAGAAGTTCCTGAAGGAGCATCACAAGGTACGCTACTACAACCTGCTGACGAGCTGCGCCCTGAACGAGCATCTGAACGACACGGAGCGCAGAGCGAACGAGATGGAACAGATGCTGACGGAGCAGATGGCAGCGTCGGAGGGCGTGACGGAGAATCTGAAAGCGACGGATATGATGAGCTGGGTTCGGAAGATGAACAGTATCCGGAGCCGGGTTCAGGAGATCGTGATGGCGGAGGTAATCTTCGCTTAGACTATTACGACCGAAGTCACGAGGATAAGAGCCTGCCGTTCTTCGGCGGCGACGATACCGTTCGTGAGATCCTCGGCACCACGCCGCACCTGAAAGCAAGCAAAGACGAGATACGGGCATTCTTTGAAGCTACCGCTGATGAGAACGCCCGTATTTCTTATATCAAGCGCATTTTCAACAACGACTATACCGAGGTCATTCTGAGCGATGGACGGCGTGTGGGCTACAAGACCTATCAGAATGTGTTGCAGCTTTGGGAGGGCAGTTATCTCTCCCGCACGGCGCAGAGCTTCTATGATTGGGGCGTAATTGCCCAGCATTTTGAAGCGATGCGGCTGCTTGGGGAGTTGCAGGACACGATGAAGCCATTGCCGTCCATCGACGGGCAGTTGAGCTTGATGGCAGCAGGAGCAGAGGGACAAAAGACCTCTGCTTTTACTTTTTCTCAGGAGATCATCGACACTGTGCTCACCCGTGGAAGCGGCATTTCCGAGGGAAAAATGCGCATCTATGAGCAGTTTCAAAAAAGCCGGTCCGCAAAGGATAATGTCGATTTTCTGAAAGAGGAATACGGCTGGGGCGGCGCTTATCCCGTGATCGTCGGAACCGGCATTGATGAGCAACACGACGGCAAGGGTATCCGTATTTCTAAAGGCATTGGAAGTGATAAACCCCACATCGACCTGAAATGGAGTCAAGTGGAGAAGCGTATTGCCGAGCTGATAAAACTCGACCGTTACCTGAACCCCAAGGAAAAGGCACAGTACCCTGAGTGGCTGCAAAGGCAGGAGGAACGCCGTGCAGCACTTGCCGAGGAACGAAGGAACAGAGAAATCTTGTCTACCGCACCTTCCGAAAAGGCAGAGCCGAAAAATGAGCGATATGAGTACCACCTCGGCAGCACCATCTATCTCGGCGCAAACGAGTATGAAAT
>OLGZ01001523.1_pt1 | contig 12961 bp, 14 predicted proteins | sample 1605981 | NCBI WGS metagenome assembly OLGZ01 (sample SAMN03283291) | human gut metagenome | biome: human-associated habitat; material: feces | host: Homo sapiens | place: Peru | collected 2012 | reverse complement strand
GGCTGTGTCCCATCAGGTTTACAAAACGGTAGACGGCCACCTTTGCTCCGGTCTCCTGAGCATACAGGAAGAACAGCTCCTCGCCAGCCTTTTTGCTGCGTCCGTACTCGCTGTTGCCGAAACGACCAGCCAGCGTAGCCTGAATGGATGAGGACAGCATAATAGTTGCCTTGTTGTTGTGATTTTTCAGGCAGTTCAGCAAGTCGGAAGCAAAGCCGAAGTTGCCCTTCATGAAGTCTTCCGGATTCTCCGGGCGATTTACGCCAGCCAGATTGAACACGAAGTCTGCCTTCTGGCAGTATTCGTCCAGTTCCGCCGGGGTAGAATCCAGATCATACTCGTAGATTTCTTCAATATTCAGCGCCGGGCGGGTTTTATTTTTCCCATCCCGGATGTTTTTCAGGTTGTTGCACAGGGCGGTTCCCACCATACCCTTGGCACCTGTGACTAGAATGTTCATCCTATCACCTCTTTAGTGGACTGCGGTGCAGTCCGGAATGTCTGCGCCATCCGGCACGGTTGCATTGTTGCAGATGGTGCAGTTGCTGCCAATGCGTGCAAAGTTGCCCACAGTTGCGCCTGTGCGGATCACGCTGTTGGTATAGATCAAGGCGTAATCCCCTACCGCTGCATCACAGTGGACTTCTGTTCCAGCATTCAGCAGAACACCGTCGCCAATGGACGCACCATTCTGGACACAGGCATTTTGCAGCACCACACAACCGCAGCCGACCTCAGCAAACGGACTGATGTAGGCACTGGGTGCAACGATGTTCGGGAACGCATAGCCAAGGGCTTTCGCCTTCTCATACACCCGTGCTCGGAACTGGCTGTTGCCGATGCCAACAACCAGCAAGTCGTAGTCCTTCCGCAGCTCCGGCAGATTAGCAATGCAGCCAACCACTGGAATGCCACAGATTTCAGCACCCGCAGGCTGTCCGTCATCCACAAAGGCACAATCGTATTGAAGCATCGCCTGCTCCGCCACCATGCGCCCGAAACCACCGGCTCCAACCAGCAGCAACTTTTCCTTAGACATTCGGGATGCCCTTCAGTGCATTCTGGACATATTCAGTGGTCAGGATCTTCTTGATAGTACCTTCCACATCCAGACGCTCGGTGTTGTGGCTGGTATAGGACTCATCAGCCATGGTATGTACTTCGCCCTTGACCACAAACTTGTCGTAGTTCAGGTCACGGTTGTCAGCGGCAACACGGAAGTAATGACCCATATCCTGACTACGCAAACGCTCCTCACGGGTCATCAGGGTCTCGAACAGCTTCTCGCCGTGACGGGTGCCGATGATGTTGGTGCCGGTATCGCCGAACAGCTGCTGGACAGCCTTGGCAAGATCGCCGATGGTAGAGGCATCAGCCTTCTGGATGAACAGGTCACCGGGGTTGGCGTGCTGGAAAGCGAACATAACCAGATCCACGGCCTCGTCCAGATTCATCAGGAAACGAGTCATGTTGGGGTCAGTGATGGTGATGGGGTTGCCAGCCTTGATCTGGTCGATAAACAGCGGGATGACAGAGCCACGGCTGCACATAACGTTGCCGTAACGGGTGCAGCAGATGGTGGTGCCGCCACGCTCCGCAGCCACACGGGCGTTGGCGTAGATGACGTGCTCCATCATCGCCTTGGAGATGCCCATGGCGTTAATGGGGTAAGCAGCCTTATCGGTAGACAGACAGACAACACGCTTGACACCCGCGTCGATGGCAGCGTGCAGAACGTTGTCGGTGCCAAGAACATTCGTCTGGACAGCCTGCATGGGGAAGAACTCGCAAGAAGGAACCTGCTTCAGAGCAGCAGCGTGGAAGATGTAATCAACACCGGGCATAGCATCCCGGACAGACTGAGGGTTGCGGACATCGCCGATGTAGAACTTGACCTTCTTGGCGTTCTCCGGGTGCTTGGCCTGAAGCTCATGGCGCATATCGTCCTGCTTCTTTTCGTCGCGAGAGAAGATACGAATTTCCTTCAAGTCAGAATCCAGAAAGTGCTTCAGAACGGTAGAACCAAAAGAACCAGTACCACCAGTGATCATAAGCGTTGCGTTATCAAATGCAGACATTTTATATACCTCTTACTTTATTTCAATCAAGTCGCGCCGACTGTTAAAGCTTTCTATTATTTCTGAAATACTTTTTGAAATATTTGTCTCAACATAATTCAGATCTCTTTGGGCTTCGATAGATTTTGCAAATGTAACAATTTCGTATCGAATACCTTCGCCATCAAGTTGGTAGAAAAAACGCTGGTTATCTTCAGGTTTTTCGTAACGTACCTCAAAGTAATCTGTTTTCCACCAAGGTGCCGGAACATAGATATAGCCTTTTGTTCCCGTAACAATCAACTCGCCCTCAGATTTTGCAGCTTTTGCTACTTTAATTGAAGCTACTGCATCATCATAGGTAAAATCAATTTTTGTAAAGGCATCCATATTGACAGCTGCATCCAAGAATTTCGTTGTTATTACTTTTTTCTTGTACTCCGTTCCAAGGATTTGGAAAACAGGTAACAACGCTGCAGGTGCCCAGCCGCACATACTGTTCCATTTCTGAGTTAAATCTGTTCTGGCAATCGAAATACCATCTCGCAGGCTAGTACAAACAGCATCAACCGATACAACCTTACCAATTTTTCCAGACTTGGCGAGAAGGACTAATCGTTCATATGCTGTTGAGTATGCCGTCTTAATAGCATCCATGAGAACCAGCCCACGTTCTTCAGCAATCGAATATAGCTCTTCACAATCCGCTTTTTTTAAAGCAATAGGCGATTCGCACAAAACATGTTTTCCCGCCAAAAGAGCTTTTTTTGTATCAATATAATGTTTCTCTGGTTTGGAAACGATATACACGGCATCTACTTTTTCAAGAAGTTCATCATAGTTTTCGGTACAGAACATCCCATCAAACTCGGGTTCTTCACTCTTCTGAGATGCACATACGCCAATTACGTCAACGCCGTTTACATATTTAGACTCTGCCACGAACTTTGTTCTGAACGCAGCCTTTCCAACAATTCCCATACGCAGTTTGCACTGCTCACTGCGTACTTCAGAACTAGAGATTCCCTCTGTTCTCGGAAGATAAACAACTTTACAATATTCGTTCAGGTAGTCAAATTTCCCGACCCAATCAGATCCGACTGTAAAAATATCGACATCATACCTGCGAATGTCATCAATCTTCTGACCTTCGTATTCTTCCACAATGATCTTATCCGCAAGCCCTGTGGCTCGCACAGCCTCAATACGCTCCATCAGGGACTGTTGCACATTAATTTTCCCGCGGGTTTTATCAAAATCGTCCGCTGTAACGCCAACAATCAAATAATCGCCTAGTGCTTTCGCATGTTCTAAAAGGTTGATATGACCATAGTGAAGTAAGTCATACGTTCCGTATGTAATAACTTTTACCATAATGGAAGATTCCTTTACCAATACTACTTATCGGTCGAGTTCTAAAAGGGCTTCTACAAATCGCTTCATAAATTTCTCTTCTCCTATAGAAACACGTAAGCAGTCGCCAAACTCTCCAACATTTTCATACGTTTTAATCAAAATTTTCTTTTCATTTTTCATTCGATCAACTATGCTTTGTGCCTGTGTTTTGGGCTCAATAAAAATAAAATTTCCAGCTTCGCCTTTGTGACGGTATCCATGGGCATCAAGTTCTTTAATCAAATAACTTCTTCCTAATTGAAATTTTTGAACGAGACTTTCTACCATTCCTGGTGTCGTTAACACTTTTTCCGCAAACAGCATTGCAAGAGCATTGGTATTATGAGGGGTACAAAACTTTTGCACATACTTAATATCATCTGGATGTCCAATTACATAACCCAACCGGCAACCTGCCATCGAGAATAGCTTAGAAAATGTTCTAGTCACAAAAACATGATGCTCATTTAATGCGTACTGAATAAAAGTTTTAGGATAAAAATAATGATAAGCTTCATCAACAAGTACGGCAATCTGCTTTTCACGGCATACTCGCATGATAGTTTCAAATTCTTCGTCTGTGTAAACATTTCCCATAGGATTATTAGGGTTTAAGAGAATTAGAAGTTGTACATCGTCAGTTAATTGTGAAATGATATTGTTGACATTCATTGTAAGGTTTTCATCATAAGGAATCTTAATAAATTGTCTTCCATACATTTCTGCGTATACTTGGAACATGAAGTACGAAGGAACGACACCAACAATTTTACCATTTTCTGATGTGAACGCTTGAATTATATAGCGAATGCCTTCTGCTGAACCATTCACAAGGCACACATGCTGGATATCTGTATCAAGGTACTGTGCAAGAACTTCTGTAAAATGTAATGTTTCAGGATATTGCGCAATCAGCTGCGGCGTTACATCAGCCAACACTTCGCTTACAAAGTCAATTGGTAATCCCCCCGGATTTTCATTCAAGTCTAATCGGAGATATGACTTTCGTTCGTTTTGATCGAAAATTCGGTTCAAACTTTTAATATTGTCATTCAAGTAGTACATGCTGTTTTCCTCACTTACTATAAGTATTATTTTTTACCAAAAACGATAAAACCATCTTTTTGAGTTTTCGAAATAAAGCTTTCCACCATTTGACTCAATTACACATTTAGAGGCAGTGTTGTACTTATCAACCGTTAAGACAACTTCGTTTACACCCATTGCATCTGCCTCTCTTAAAAGGAGAGCTAACAATTTAGTTGCATAGCCATGTCCTCTGAAATCTGAACTTATTGCATAGCCAATATTGCCACCATTGTTTCTGGAATTATCTGTAAGGTCCTGACGGATCTTTCCTATTCCGACTGGGATCTCGTCTATATATAACCAATATATTGTCTGTTTCACGTATCCCTTTGGTAGATTAATACCTCTTCTCCACTGATCTTGCTGAAGCAGCCAGTTTTTATATTCTTGATAATTCATGTTTTTTACGGGATTTGTAAATGAATTTTCGACAGCTTCTATTTTCTTCAACATAGAAAAAATATCCATACCGTCACATGGGTCTAATTGTTTTAATTTAATCATTGTATTAAAATTCGTAATCTGATACAGGTGCGTGTTGCGTTCTCTTTTCAATTGGAGGCAGTTCCATATAGTCACCAAATGAAAATTTCAGATATTCGTCATAATCCATTAATCCGACCAGTTTTTTTCCTTCAAAGTCAAATTCCATGGTGTTTAAAAACCACCGCTTTGGCATGCCATATCGTTGCTTCAACGGATGTTTATAGTACAATTTTCCAATGGATGTATAGCATAATGTCCTCACCATATTCGGAGAATTATTTTTGCTTTTTCTTGTGTAAATATTTAATTGCGAAAACACCCATTCAATGGGTATTATAGAAAGAATCTCGTACCATAACTTCATTATGCCTTTTTCAGTATACTTGCCTACTTCCGACCACATGATTTTTCGCAAACAAAAGCAGTGAAAGTCTTGCAGTATTTGACCAATAGTACTGATTGGAACATCGTCCAAAGGAAAGATGTCAATAAATACACCTGTTTTACATTTGACGTGTTCTTGACCAAGACGTATATATTTTGTATTGGTTCTTCTTAGCTTTCCATATCCCCAACGATACATATTGTCAGTGTCATGATCCTGAAAAAAACATATCTCCGGATTTAATTGATTGCATACTTTTTTGAATTTATCGTATTCTTCTCTCAACATCACAACATCTGCATCATCATCCCATGGAATATAGCCCTTGTGCCGTACGGCTCCAAGCTGCGTTCCTGCCCAAATCTGATAGGTTATATTATTTTTTTTGCAAACACGATCCAATTCAACCAGCATATCAAGCTGAAGCAGTTGCATTCTTCTGAAATCTGTACCTTTTATTTCTTTTACAGCTTCCACCATTTAATACTCCTTTTATTTTATCCAATAAACATTATTTACATGGTGTGAAACTCGTTGTTCAACTGGAGGCAGTTTCATATAATCACCATATTGTGCAGTCAACATTGCATCATATCCTACGGGCACACGAAATGCACTATCTTCAAATGGAACGATAATATAATCTTTAACGCAGTCATACGGAATGCGAAAACGGTCAACAACACCCACACCACAAACATATTTGCTTCGATCAAATGGATATTGCATCATCGTCTTAGAAACTTTATCCACAATTTCATTGCATGTCATAAAGGGCACAAATTTCGCCTTTACGCGATGCGCTGTAATATCTTTTCCGCGTCCCAAAATAGAGCGAAGCCACTGCTTTTTCTTGTAAACAAATGCCTTATTATACTCACGGATTTCATTGGCCCACTTTAGAAATTCGTGCTCACCTTCTGGACATCCGTCTAGTGGAAAAACATCAATATCTACCCCTAAATAACCATTTTTATAATTGAGATATGGCTCGATTTTTATGGTTCTTGTATCAATGATTTTCACAAAATAGTGCTGAGCTTCAGCAGAGGTTGGCGCAATCAGTTTGAAATGATTATCACCGACATCTGCATTGAATGATTTCATAAGTTTATTGTAGTCTGGACGGGGCATACGGATATCTATATCATCATCCCATGGAATGTAACCGCGATGACGAATCGCACCTATCAATGTGCCATCAGCTAAAAAATAGCGCAAACCATGCTCCGTGCAGTATCTATCCACATATTTAAGGATACCAAGCTGCGTTTCTTTATTTTCCTCATCTGTTAGTGGCTGTCCAAAATCTTTTTCTCTTCCCGTCATCATCAAATTACGTAATCTCCTTTAAAATAATTTTTAGCAATTAAAATATCGATTAGCTATTCGGTTTCACAATTCTTAATCGCTTATGCTTCGTTTTATTGGGTTCATAAATGTTGAGTGTTTCGTGTTTTAATGTAACATTGGCAATTCTATGATTTTTATCATTTAAATCGTCTGTTATATCTACACTGACGATACAATAGTTGTCTCCTTTAATTCTTACATTCATGCCACTGCACAAATTTATGGAATGCCTTTTTTTTACAAATAAGTGGTGTAGTGACCAAGTATTGTATTTGTATTGTTTTCTTCGAGATGACTCTAAAATTTTTTGAGCAATATCATTTAATTCTATATAATAACGTTGCGTTTTTCTGACTTGTTCAATCTCGATTTTAGTATTCTCAATAGAACTCTCCATTGATTTTATAATATCTTCAGCAGAAAGAGATGGCTTTTCATTTTCTAATAGGACGGTATTATTTATCTTGATTTTTGTATGCTTTGAATTCTTTTGATGTTTACATATGATTTTTTTTAAAAAATGGATTATTGCGCTCCAATATCCTATAAATGCAATTACTAAAACGGGGTTTATGGCCGAGAGATTTTCTATGAAATCCATCATCATCATACTGTGGTCACCTCCTTCAGAATGTGCAAAACCGCTGATAATATAAGACAACTCCAACCCCATCCTGTAATAGCAAACGAAAACGACACTTTTGCTTTAGGCGACAATGGCAACCCAGTAAATGAATGATAATACACAATGATATAACATGCGAAAAATATCAATACGCCAATAATTAGGCAGGCGTTCAACTTTTTAAAAGCATCTTTACTTTTTGTGATTCCAATTATCTCCTGCGAAACGACACTAAAAACAAGAGAGCCGAATTCTACTAGTTCATTCCCCGTCGTTTTCCCATATGCTTGGTAAAGAATAAGAAAAATCACATATGGAATACATGATCCAAGAACCGAGTAAACAATCCATTCAAAAAAAGCATCAAAAACTGCTTTTAGTTTTGTCGTTTTAGAAATCTTGACTTCTGTAGCTGTTTCCACCATTACTCTTCCCCACATTCAAGCAGTTTAATTTAGACAGAACTCTTTTCTGTATTTCCAACAATACCACCCACGGCTCGCCATAAGCACAAACTCCGTTACACAGCGGAACACTGCAATCCACATCACAGTAAAATGGCCTGTTGCAATCAATAAAAGCAGGCTTACTACCTGAACAACGGCAGACAGAATTGTTGTTTTGGTTACCTGTGCGGCCTTGTCCAGTGCGCCCAATGTCGGCCAGCCCAGCACGATTCCCGGGAAACTGAAAATCAGTACTGGAACCAATGCACGGAACAGGGAAGTCGCTGCAACATACTGCTCACCGCCAACAATCTGAAGTACATACGGAGCTACCGCAATTGAAAACACACTGCCCGCGAATACAATGGGCATAAAAATCATCAGAAGCCGCTTGATGAACTTCCAGCTTTTTGTCTTGATCATCTCTGGGTAAATACCATCTGCAATAGGGGTATACATCGTCTGCACCGCGCCAATCAGCTGCATACAGACACTCCAATATGCAACTTCCGTTGCTGGAAGGAATGCGCCAATCAGCAGCGTGTTCAATGCACCAAATGCAGTTGTTGCCATGTTGGAAGCAAAATAGACAAACGAATTTTTTAGCTTTTTCCACGCTGTACGTACACCGGAAAAGTGAATCTTAATGTTTTCTTTCTTCAGTTCAACAAACACAAGGATAACAGCCACCAGCGAACCAACTGCATCCAGTAAGGGGACAAACAAAATGTCCTTATCAGAGTGGACAAAAACAAAAGTTAATGCTGTTGCGATGCCGCGCATAGCGACAAAGCGCAGCGTGATGACCTGCATTTTTTCGATACCTCGGAAGAAATAATCAAACAGAAACACCGACAAAAACACGGTCACAAATGCCAACAGCGTATATCCGATGTTGGCGCGCAGCAGGGGAATCACCGCAATCATTCCCAGCAGGGCAACGAAAGCCGCCGCAGCCAATAAGATACGGGCAAGGAGAATGTCGCCAACTTCTTTTTCCAATTTTTTGTGGTCGTTTTTGGCGTTCACAATATCCTTTGTGCCGGACAGCATAAAGCCAAAGTCTACAACCAACTGCATATACTGCATTACGGCTTTTACATACGAGACCACACCATAGCTTTCTACGGAAAGTACACGGGTCAGATACGGCAATGTCAAAAGGGGAAATACGATTTTGGCGATTGACATACCATAGAGCATAACAATATTATTTGCTACTTTTTTCATAATAAGATTAAATCCATTACCTTTTTAAGTTTCATTCATACTCGCTATACACTTCACTTGCACAAAACCCAAACGAAAAAACGAACATAATGAGATAGTACGGACTTTCAAGTCCGACATTAACGCCAATCAAAACAATTGATGAGAAAAGCATGAATATAGCGCATCTTGAAATGTCATTGCTCTTTTCGGAAATCTTTTCTATTAAATCGAAGATCATAACCAAAAAGAGAACGATGCCAACAATTCCGAGTCTAAATGCGATACTAACATATGAGTTATGGGGACCTGTTATAAAAAGTTTATCAAGGGTACTGTATTCAGCTGTTGCAGCAAATGGCCCAGATACAACACTTCCTAGATTTCCAACAAAATTCTCTGTTGCGTAGGACGTTCCATAGCCAACTCCAAGACCGTAGCTTTGAACCAATTGTGCTAGTTCATCTTTCCAATACAGTAATCTCCACCATGAATTTGCATCGAAAACATTAGTGAATAGACCTGACATTATAGGCAGAATAAAGATTCCCGCAATCATAGTTTTAAATGCAAGGCCCAATATTTTTATCGCGTTACGCTTATTTTTATAGAAGTATAAAAACACATAAATCATTCGGATCAACATGTTTGTCATTTCTCCGCCAACTGCGATTGGCGAGAATAAGATGAGGAGCGTTTGTAAAAGTCCGCTTTTGGTTCTTCGTATATCGTTCCCCCACAATAGCAACCCGGCTAATATCAGTTCTGTTGGAACTGATATTGCAAATCTCTTAGAACAAATCATGCTTCCGATATATATGATCCAAAAGATGATATTATAATTTTTGCTCAAAAAATTCTTGAAATAATCTATGTTGTCCTTATCTTCCATTAAGAGTATTGCTGGTATGACAAATACATAATATGCTTGGCGTGGAATATATACTTTTGCAAAGAAAAGGTCATCACTTGCAAAAAATTTGTTCGTTCCAGCAAAGGACATCGCTATCATCATTAGTGCGTAGAGTTCAAATCCAATTATTGCCTTATTGATTTTCGTGAGTTGAATTACTCCCCAATGTGAATAGAGGTATTTGATATAAGCAACCACTAAAAAAAGCAATACAAGATAAAAGATTTGAATTCCGGCAATAGAGAATTTGACAAATGGCCCCCCAAACAGTGCAACACCTAGTACGCAAATATAAAACAGCGTCATTTTATTTCCTCAGAAAATTAAGAATTAAAAATCTTGAATTAGTTGTAAAATATCTTTTGAACAGCCTTTTTGGTTCTTTTATGAACCGATAAAACCATTCCATGCTAATATCCTGCATCCATTGAGGTGCTTCATCAATTACGCCGGAAACAACATTAAATGCTCCACCAACGCCAATCATAAGGCCGTTGATTTTGCCCTGCATTTTATAGCAGAACTCCTCTTGGCGCGGAGCACCCAAGGCGACCCAGACAATATCCGGATTGGTTTTATTGATTCGGTCCATGAGCGAATTCTCCTCTTCTTTACTGAGCGGACGAAATACAGAAGGCTCACAACCGACAACTTCAACCCACGGATAATCGTCTTGGATTTTTTTAAGAAGCGCATTTATATTTTCTTGTGTTGTTCCATAAAAGTAGTGCCGGATCTTCTTTTCTTTCGACTCTTCAAAAAGCCTTCGCATCAAATCCGGCCCAGTTACACGGTTCATCTGTGGGAATTTCTTTTTTCCAATTACAGAAAGAGGTTTTCCATCCGGCACGGACAGCAAAGACTCCGATTGCACCTTATAATATTGGGGGTCATCATGTGCCATAACTGTCGTATGTACATTGGAGACACAGATGTAATTTCCATGTACAGCGTCCCAGTTGGAAAACAGAAATGAGACGCAGCTTTCCATGTTGACCGCAGAAATTGGAACATCAATTATATTTACACGAGCGGGGACATTTTTAAGTTGATTACAATTTATCATAGATCTTTTTCAAACTTTCATAATTTGCAGTGGGCGTCTGATTACACAAATAGTAGTTATAAGCATTAAACGAAAACTTCGTTCGGTGGGCATAAACTATATCCAGTGCTTTCCTGAACGAACCGTCGACTTCAAAATCAAATAAAGCACCTGCACCTGATTTTGAAACCAAGTCACCAGCATTTCCTATACTCGTTGATACGACCGGGACTCCCATAGAAAAACTTTCGGCAATATTCATAGGATAGCCCCTCATACCATATGTATGGTGTAATCAATGCGACGGCAGATTTTAAGGAATCGAATAATTCTTTTTGCGGACAGAATCCATTCAAATGAATATTCTGATATTTAGCTGCTATCTTTTGAACTTCGGCTGCGCACTCACCCTCTCCATAAACTTCAAGTACATAGGTGTCCGGCAGACTGGTCCATTCATTAAGCAGTTTTAGTATCCCTTTTCCTTTATCAAGTCTTCCTGCATAAATATATGTTCTTATCCCCCCCCGAACAAATGTTCATATATCTCGTTTTGGAGAGTATAGTTTTTATCTTTTGACAATGTTTCGCTATAATAGGTCAGTGCGTTTTTTCGATAAATTTCGTTGTTTTGAAGAACATTCTCAATGGCATTTATAAATGTTTCGGGCTTGTCAGGTTCAAATGTTGTTCCACCTTTTGAATTGACAAGAATATCTCCTGCATTGCCTATATTTGTCGATACAATAGGGCAACCAATGGCCATTGCCTCTGCAAGAATCATTGGGAAGCCTTCATACCAGATACTTGGAAATACAAGTGCTGTTGCAGTTGATAAATCTTCAAAAATAGTTTTCTGTGGAGTAAATCCATAAAAGAAAATGTTCTCTTTTGCATTTTCTTCAACGAAATTTTTGAGGGTTCCATCTCCATAAATGTGCAGGCAATAATCCTTAGGAAGCAACTTCCACAATTCCAAAAGGAGTTTTATTCCTTTGTTTTCTTCAAGTCTACTTGCAAAAATGAACACTCGCTTGTGTGCCCCTTTGCTTGGCTCCCATTTTCTGCTTACAAAATTAGGTTTTACGAATACTTGATTTGAATTTATATCGATGAGTTTATCGAATTTACTTTTGTTGAATTCCGTCAAAAAGATATATGCTATTTTTTTATAGATTCCTAATTTTCTGTTAATCGTCAGCATTGCCGCGACAATTATCGTTCCAAGTGTAGAGTTTCGATAACATTTGTTTTTTATTGCTTCTTTGAAGTTTCCGTTCTCGCGGCACTTTTCGCACACCTTGCCTTTGCAGTAAAAAGACCCATTCGGGCAGAGAAGTCTGAAATTATGGATTGTCTGAACCACAGGAACTTTCATACTTCTTGCAGCATAATACACAGATGGCGAAATCAATGGAAACGTGTTATGACAATGCACAACATCGATCTGTTCGTTCTTTATTAGTTTTCTGATTTCTATATAGGTTCTAAGAGACCACACTGTTGTAAAAGGCAAAAAGAACAATTTCCATTTATCAGTTTTTAGTTCATCGTTGCTACGCGTATACTCTATTACTTCATGGCCATTATCTCGAAGCAGTTCTACTTCGTTTTTGAAAACCGTATGTTCTCCGCCACCTATTTGATAAAAATTATGAACCATTAAGATTTTTTTCTTTTTTCCCACGGCTATTCTCCCAATCTTTATGTAAGCTGATGCCCATTACTCCCCATGCCCCAACAAACACACCTTGAACGTTTTAAAAATAATCTTCCAATCAACCCAGAAGCTGCGCTCCTTGACATACTTCACGTCCAGATCCATCCACTCCTCAAAAGAGAGGTCATTGCGGTGCGGGGCGATCTGCCAGTAGCAGCTCAAGCCGGGGGTCACATACAGGCGCTGCTTTTCATAGTCGCCGTACTGCTCGACCTCGCGGGGAAGTGCCGGGCGGGGG
>OLGZ01001518.1_pt1 | contig 13009 bp, 9 predicted proteins | sample 1605981 | NCBI WGS metagenome assembly OLGZ01 (sample SAMN03283291) | human gut metagenome | biome: human-associated habitat; material: feces | host: Homo sapiens | place: Peru | collected 2012 | reverse complement strand
TTGAATCCTATGAGAAAAACATGAAATAACCTTTCATGAATTCACAACCACACGAATAATCAACAAAAAGGAGCGTCTTCAACTTCGGTTGAAGGCGCTCCCAATCTCCAAAAAGAAAAACTCCCGGGATTTCTCCCGGGAGCCGATATTCGGAAATCAAAATCAGAAATCAAAAGAAGCAAATGTTCCGTTGCTCTGATTGAAGATGTTCCATGTCTTCTTGAGACCTACCTTGCCGATAGCACTGTGGTTACCAACAGAGACGCTGAGGATACCGTAGATATCTGCATGACCGCTGATGTCGATCTTACCGTCTGTGTTTGAACCTGCTGCAAGCTCCTTGAGGTAGTCAACAGGAATTGTAAGAGATGACTGAACAACTACGTTGCCGTTTGCATCAACATACTTAGCCTGTGCCTGAACATAAGCACCAACGCCGCCCTCAACGCATACGTCTACAAGAGCGTAGCCATAGAGACCGAGTGATACATCAAGACCAAGACGAAGCTCGAACTGGCCATAGATGTTAACCTGACGATCAACAACTGTTGAATCGTTAACTGTGCTTACCTTATTGTTGATGATCTCAATACCATGCATTTCCTGAGAAGTTACAACGATTTCCATTCTGCCGTTTACATCGATGTTAAGGAGAACGTCGAATGTAATGGTAAGCGGAGTTGAACCGAGAGGAAGTGTGAAGGTGAAGAGCTTGATTGATGTAGAATCAAGCTTTGAGAGAGCATACTTGTTAACAGCCTTAGCCCAGAAGCTGTCGCCTGAGAGCTTCTCGCCAACAGATGTAACTTCGTCGCCGAAGGTCTTAGCGTAGGAACCTGAGATAGCTGTTGTATCCTTAAGGTCATAGTTGAACTTAAGATATACTTCGTTGAAGTTAAGCTTTGCAACGTTCATGTCAGCCTTAGAATCAACCGTGAGGTTTGTGAGCTCATAAGCCTTAGAAAGTGTAACGCCGTCGCATACGCTCTTTGCAACTGAGAAGTTGAGGCCTGTTTCTGTAATCTTAGCCTTAACCTTGAAGCCCTTTACAGAGAAGCTAACGTTAGCAAGCTTCTTGAGAGTCTTCATGATGTCATCCTTAGAGATGGCATTTGTATCAAGGTAACCGTCTGAAAGAATCTCGCCGTTACCGTCAGCGATCATTGATGTTGCGAAATCAACATCAGATGAGCCTTCGTAGTCGATCTTCTCGATAACGTCCTCGATAGCAACATCAGAATTCTTAACTACCTTCTCGCCGTCTACAACGTCGATAGCCTCAACCTTGTAAGCTGCACCTGTGAAGATAGCATCAGACTGCTCAACAACATAAACGTCGCCTACTGCAAGGTCTGAGCTTGCGGGAACAACGATGCTGTCACCCTCAACAGCGTAATCGGAAACCGTCTTAACGCCGTCCTTGAGAACGAGCTTCTGAGTGTTTTCGTCAACTGAACCACGAAGCTCAACAGCCTTTGCGATAGCTGCTGTTACGTCGTCAGCTGCCATTGCGCCGAGACCGAGCTTGTTCTTAGCATCAAGCTTAATGATGCCATTGTCAACAGCTGCGGAAACTTTTGCAATGTTTTTGATGGATGTAGCATTCTCGATTACAACGGTGGTTTTGTCAACCTTAACGCCCGATGCATTAACAAGAACTGTTGCTACGAATTCCGGAGTAACGGCCTTTGTAACGTCGATTGTATCATAATCAACGAGAACGTCATTATTATCTGCTGTTGCAACAGCTGCATAATACTCGTTGTCCGGCTTAACTCCACGAATTTCTTCCGTGGACTCAACCGCCTGATAACCAAACGCTTCATTAACCTGCTCCAAGAATGCGCCTGTCTCAACCGTCTTTGTTCCCGGCCATACAAAGCCCGGGAAAATGCTGGTCATGACAAGCATTACAATGGAAACGATGATTGAAATGATCTTGGTCATGTCAATTCCTCCTTTAAATTTTTGAGGTTTGAGCATCTTTTCCACGGCTTTAAAGTGGTATAACGTTAGTACCGCTTATAAAGTTGAGCTGCCCGAAGACAGCAACCCTGGTAAATACTCCCCTCACTATGAATTATAAGCGTTGACCCGTCATTTTGCAAGTATTTTTTTGCCTTTGGAGAAAAATTTTATCTATTTTTGAAAAAGTCACTAAATATTGTGGTTAAAATTGTGCAAAATACAATTTTAATGCCGTTTTTAACAAAAAAGATAAGTTGTCTAAATAAATTTTTTCGTCTCCTATTACATTATATATATAATAAAACCAAAATGAAACAAAATATTCCTTGACACAAAAATGGTTTTGTGATATCTTATAAGCGATATAATAAAGGCTGTGACAAAGACAGTAGCCGCTATGCGAAGCAAAAGCGAGCCGGGGAGGGTGTAAGCCCGGCGTGAAGTACATTGCGGTGAATATCACTTTCGAGCTGCGGACTGAATTGAGTAAGTTTTGACGGGTGTCCTCCGTTAAAGGGAACACATATTGAAGTATGTTGAATAGGTGGTTGCGAGTCATCCTCGTCCTGTTTTTCACGGGACGGGGGTTTTGTTTTGAGCATTATCCTATCACACAAAAAGGAGCTATCATAAATGTACAAGAAAGTTTCTGCAAACCTGAACTTTGTTGACCGAGAGAAAGCGGTTGAGGAGTTCTGGAAGGAAAACAAAATCTTTGAAAAAACCTGCGAGAAAAAAGGTCCGTCCTATGTTTTCTATGACGGTCCGCCGACTGCCAACGGCAAGCCGCACATCGGTCACGTTCTTACTCGTGTTATCAAAGACCTGATTCCGCGTTATCGCACAATGAAGGGCTATCAGGTTCCGCGTAAGGCGGGCTGGGATACCCACGGTCTCCCGGTTGAGCTTGAGGTTGAAAAGCTTCTCGGACTTGACGGCAAGGAGCAAATAGAGCAGTACGGTCTGGAACCGTTTATCGAAAAATGTAAGGAAAGCGTTTGGAAATACAAGGGTATGTGGGAGGATTTCTCTTTTACTGTCGGCTTTTGGGCAGACATGGATAATCCTTATGTAACCTATCATAATCCATACATCGAATCAGAGTGGTGGGCGCTCAAAAAGATTTACGAAAAGGGTCTCATCTACAAGGGCTTCAAGATCGTTCCCTACTGTCCTCGCTGCGGAACTCCGCTTTCTTCACATGAGGTTGCCCAGGGATATAAATCCGTTAAAGAGCGTTCGGCAATCGCACGCTTCAAGGTCAAGGGAGAGGACGCTTATCTTCTTGCATGGACAACAACTCCGTGGACCCTTCCTTCAAATGTTGCGCTCTGCGTAAATCCGACCGAGAAATATGCAAAGGTCAAGTGTGTTGACGGAAATGTTTATTACATTGCCATTGCTCTTATGGATAAGGTTCTTTCTCCTCTCGCAGAGGACGGAAAACCGGCTTACGAAATTCTTGAAGAATTCGTCGGCAAGGATCTTGAATATAAAGAATATGAGCCGCTCTTTGAGTGCGCCGGCAAAAAAGCGGAACAGCAGCATAAAAAAGCTCACTTCGTAACCTGTGACAACTACGTTACAATGTCAGACGGTACAGGCATCGTTCACATTGCGCCGGCATTCGGTGAGGACGACTCCCGAATCGGCAGAAACTATGACCTTCCGTTCGTTCAGTTCGTTGACGGCAAGGGCAACATGACAGCGGAAACTCCGTTTGCAGGTCTCTTTGTTAAGGATGCGGACGTTCCCGTTCTTCAGAATCTTGAAGAGAGAGGACTTCTTTTCAGCGCACCGAAATTTGAACATGATTATCCTTTCTGCTGGCGCTGTGACACTCCGCTTATTTACTATGCAAGAGAGTCCTGGTTCATCAAGATGACGGCTGTTAAGGATGACCTTATCAGAAACAACAATACAATTAACTGGATTCCCGAAAGTATCGGTAAAGGACGCTTCGGAGACTGGCTCGAAAATGTCCAGGACTGGGGCATCAGCCGTAACCGTTACTGGGGTACTCCGCTCAACATTTGGGAATGTGAATGCGGTCACAGACATTCAATCGGCAGCATCGAGGAGCTCAAGAGCATGTCCGACAACTGTCCTGACGATATCGAGCTTCACCGTCCGTATATCGACGCTGTTACAATCAAGTGTCCCGAGTGCGGCAAGCAGATGAAGCGTGTTCCTGAGGTTATTGACTGCTGGTTTGATTCAGGCTCAATGCCTTTCGCTCAGCATCACTATCCGTTTGAAAACAAGGATCTTTTTGAGAGTCAGTTCCCGGCAGATTTCATTTCAGAAGCTGTTGACCAGACAAGAGGCTGGTTCTATTCACTTCTTGCAATTTCAACCCTTATCTTTAACAAGGCACCGTTCAAGAACGTTATCGTTCTCGGTCACGTTCAGGATGAAAACGGTCAGAAAATGAGTAAATCCAAGGGCAACGCCGTTGACCCGTTTGACGCTCTCAAGACCTACGGCGCAGATGCTATTCGTTGGTATTTCTACACAAACTCCGCTCCGTGGCTCCCGAACCGATTCCATGGCAAGGCTGTTATTGAGGGTCAGCGCAAGTTTATGGGCACTCTTTGGAACACATACGCATTCTACATTCTTTATGCAGAGATCGACAAATTCGACCCGACAAAGTATGAGCTTGATTACAGTAAGCTTTCAGTCATGGATAAGTGGCTTCTCTCAAAGCTCAACTCAATGGTAAAGAGCGTCGACAACAATCTTTTCAATTATCGAATTCCCGAGGCTTGTAAGGCTCTCCAGGAATTTGTTGACGACATGAGTAACTGGTATGTTCGCCGCTGCCGTGAGCGTTATTGGAAACAGGGTCTTGAGCAGGATAAAATCAATGCTTATCTGACACTTTACACCGCGCTTGTTACGGTTGCAAAGGCATCTGCTCCGATGATTCCGTTTATGGCTGAGGACATGTATCAGAACCTTGTACGCTCGGTTGACAAGAATGCCGAGGAAAGCGTACATCTCTGCTCATTCCCCGAGGTAAACGAAAACCATATTGACCTTGAGCTTGAGAAGAACATGGACGAGGTTCTCAACATCGTAGGTCTCGGACGTGCGGCAAGAAACGGCGCAAACATTAAAAACCGTCAGCCTCTCGCAAAGATGTATGTCAATGCAGACATTAAGCTTGAGGGATATTATAAGGATATCATCGAGGACGAGCTGAATATTAAGAACGTCATCTTCGTTGATGCCGCAGATGAACTTTCCGATTACAACTTTAAGCCTCAGCTTAAAACACTCGGTCCTAAGTACGGCAAGAATCTCGGTGAAATCAGAACTGCGCTTTCGGAGCTTGACGGTTCAAAGACTAAGAAAGAACTTGACGCAGACGGTCATATCACGCTGAATATCAGCATCGGTGCAATCGAACTGACAGCCGACGATCTTCTTATTGAGGCTGTTCAGAAATCTGGTCTGTTCTCGGTTTCCGACTTCGGCGTAACCGTAGCAATTGACACAACTCTCACTCCGGAACTTGTTGAAGAGGGCTTTGTCCGTGAAATTATCAGCAAGATTCAGACAATGCGTAAAGATGCAGACTTCAACGTTACCGATCACATCATCATCAGCGTTGAGGGTAACGGTAAGATTGCCGATATCATTGCCCGCAACAAGGCTGATATCTTCACTGCTGTTGTTGCCGACGACCTCGTTACAGGCTCTGCCGACGGTCATACCGCAGAATGGAACATCAACGGTGAAAAAGTTACCTTCGGCGTTAAGGTTAACAAATAAAAACATATTTAATTTTTCTCCCGACCTTTTTAACGGTCGGGAGATTTTTTGTATAATAATACATTCATAATTTTTGCTACAATTTAAAGCTATTTATATAATAATTACAATTTTGCTTTGTAAAGTTTAACTTTCTTTGATATTGACAAAAAAACGACAAAGACCTACAATTATTATACTGTGAATAATTATACGTTGAGAAGGGACTTTATGAAAAAAAAGAAAGTGATTGCCGAAGCTTTTAAAGCTGCTTTTCCGCACACAATACCCATCCTTGCCGGCTTTTCTTTCCTCGGATTTTCGTTCGGCGTTTTGATGAACGTTTCGGGGTTCAGCTTTTGGTATCCGCTTGTTATGAGCATTATTGTTTTTGGCGGTTCAATTGAATTTGTCGCTGTTTCGATGCTGCTGAGTCCGTTTGCACCAATTCAAACGCTTATAATGTCACTGATGATTCAGGCAAGACATCTTTTCTACGGACTTTCAATGCTTGATAAGTACAAAAATGTCGGGATAAAAAAATATTATTTGATCTTCGGTATGTGCGACGAAACATTTTCCATCAACTGCTCGGTTGATATTCCCGAGGGAATTGACAAGGGCTGGTTCATGACTGCTGTAACCCTGCTCGATCACCTTTATTGGATCAACGGTTCGCTCATCGGCGGACTTGTGGGCTCACTCATTCCGTTTGACACAACAGGTCTTGATTTTGTTATGACGGCAATGTTTGTCGTAATTTTCCTCGAACAGTGGATGAAAGAAAAGAAACATTACACGTCGCTTATCGGCCTTTTTGCGTCTGTAATTTGTCTGCTCATTTTCGGCTCGGACTCCTTTATGATTCCGACAATGCTTCTTATACTTTTTCTGCTTACAGCGCTTCGCAAGCCTATCGAGAAAGGGGGCGGACTTGAATGACCGTTACTCAGCAAGTTATAACCATTGCAATAACTGCCGTGGCGACTATTATAACAAGATTTCTTCCGTTCGCCGTTTTTCAGTCAAAAAAACGTCAGACACCGAAATTTATTGAGTACCTCGGCAAGGCTTTGCCTGCGGCTGTGTTCGCGATGCTGGTTGTCTATTGCCTTAAAAGTGTTGATATTCTCACGGGAAGCCACGGTTTGCCTGAATTGATTTCGATTATAGTTGTCGTTCTTCTCCACCTTTGGAAAAAACAGATGCTGCTTTCAATCGCAGGCGGCACAGTTTGTTATATGCTACTTGTTCAGCTTGTGTTTAAATAATTTCCGGTTCAATATACGCCTACAAATGTTATAGACATTACAGCATAATATATGTTATAATACTGTCATGTTTATCATGTTCTTTTATCCGACAACATTTTCTTAAAACGCATTGACTTTATCGGTTAAAAGTGATAAAGTATTCTATAATACATTTATAATAAAATTTTCCGAAACCACGGGAAGTTAAAACAATCAGAGGTGGAAAAAATGGTTATTACCGAGCTTCTTGAAAGAAATGCTCGTCTTTATCCCTCGGACACCGCTCTCGTTGAGGTTAACCCCACCGTTGAGCGCGACAACGCCGTAACCTGGCGTGAAGCAAGTCTTATAGAAAGTGCAAGCCCCGGCGCACCCTATCGCCGTGAGCTTTCCTGGAAAGATTTTGACCGCAGAGCAAACCGATTTGCAAATCTTCTGCTCAGCAGAAATGTAAAAAGAGACACCAAGGTAGCAATTCTTCTTATGAATTGCCTTGAATGGCTTCCGTTATATTTCGGAATTCTCAAGGCAGGCTGCATCGCCGTGCCGATGAACTACCGATACTCAGGCGATGAAATTAAATATTGTCTGGAGCTTGCGGATGTTGAGGTTTTTATTTTCGGCCCTGAATTCATCAGCCGAGTTGACCCGATACACAATGAACTGAAAAATATTAAAATTACTCTTTTTGTTGGCAAAAATACTCCTGAATATGCAGAAAACTGCATGACTCTTATTCGCTATTGCTCGTCGTCGCTTCCGCCGATAGCTTTGGACGAAAACGACCATGCCGCAATTTATTTTTCTTCCGGCACAACCGGCTTTCCGAAGGCGATTCTTCATCGCCACAAGGCTCTCTATTGTTCGTGCCTGACTGAACAGAAACACCACGGACAGCAAAAGAACGATGTTTTCCTCTGCATTCCGCCGCTTTATCACACAGGAGCAAAAATGCACTGGTTCGGCAGCTTGCTTTCAGGCAGTAAAACCGTTATCCTCAGAGGAATTAAACCGGAATGGATTCTTCGCACAATTACGGAGGAGAAATGCACAATTGTTTGGCTTCTCGTTCCATGGGCGCAGGATATTCTGGATGCAATAGATTCGGGCAGAATCAATCTCGACCATTATCTGCTTGACCAGTGGAGACTTATGCACATCGGTGCACAGCCTGTTCCGCCCAGTCTTATCCACAGATGGAAAAAGATTTTTCCGCATCATCAGTACGATACAAACTACGGCCTCAGCGAGTCTCTCGGACCGGGCTGCGTTCATCTCGGCGTTGAAAACATTAACAAGGTCGGCGCAATCGGCAAGGCAGGCTATCTTTGGGAGACAAAAATCATTGATGACCACGGCGAACCGGTTAAGCAGGGTGAAGTCGGCGAGCTTGCCGTAAAAGGACCGGGCGTTATGCTCGAATACTACAAAAACCCGAAGGCGACAGAAGAAATTCTCAAGGGCGATTGGCTCTACACCGGTGATATGGCACGAGAGGATGAGGACGGATTTATCTATCTTGTTGACCGTAAAAAGGATGTTGTTATTTCCGGCGGTGAGAATATTTATCCTGTTCAAATTGAGGACTTCCTCCGCCGTAACGATAAAATCAAGGACGTTGCCGTTATAGGTATTCCCGATCCCAGACTCGGTGAGATTACTGCCGCGATTATTGAACTCAAGGACGGCATGACCTGCACCGAAGAAGAAATCAACGATTTCTGCGAGGAGCTTCCGAGATACAAGCGTCCCAAGAAGATTATATTTGAAAAAGTTCCCCGTAACCCGACGGGAAAGATAGAAAAGCCTGTACTCAGGGCAAAGTATTGCAAGGGCAGACTTGTCGAATCACAGATTACAGGCTAAAAGCAAACGGAGGTTTATATAATGAAGCAGTTGATGCTCGGCAACGAAGCAGTTGCCAGAGGACTTTACGAAGCCGGCTGTTCCTTTGTTTCCAGCTACCCGGGTACTCCGAGTACCGAGATCACGGAATATGCCGCAAAGTATAAGGAAATTTATGCCGAATGGGCACCAAATGAAAAAGTTGCCGTTGAGGCGGCTTTCGGTGCATGCGTTGCAGGTAAGAGAAGCTTCTGTTCAATGAAGCACGTCGGACTCAACGTTGCAGCCGACCCGGTTTTCACAATCGCGTATACCGGCGTTAACGCAGGTATGATTATCGGCGTTGCGGACGATGCAGGTATGCACAGCTCTCAGAACGAGCAGGATTCACGTCATTACGCTATTGCCGCAAAGCTTCCGATGCTTGAACCGGCGGACGCAAGCGAATCCCTCAGCTTTACGAAGCTCGCATACGACATTTCCGAAAAATACGATACACCCGTTTTTGTCAAGATGTGTACAAGAGTTGCTCATTCTCAAAGCATTATCGAAACATCGGACAGAGTTGAGACCTCAAAGACCTACGAAAAAGACGGTGCAAAATATATTATGATGCCGGGCAACGCAAAGCGCCGACACCCGATCGTTGAAGCAAGAACGGCGGCTCTTACAGAGTATGCCGAAACAGCTCCTTTCAACCGCATTGAGGACGGAAGCGATCATTCAATCGGTATCATCACATCAAGCACAAGCTACCAATATGCAAAAGAAGTTTGCGGCAACAAATATCCCGTTCTCAAGCTCGGTATGATAAATCCTCTGCCCGTTAAGAAAATTCAGGATTTTGCAAAGTCGGTTGACAAGGTAATTGTTATTGAGGAGCTTGACGGCATAATCGAAACCCACTGCCGCAACATCGGCGTTGAGGTAACCGGAAAGGAACTGTTCAGTTGTATTGACGAGTTAAGCCAGAATATAGTTGCCGAAAAGCTCGGTTTTACTCCCGACTGCGGAAAAAAGCTTGATGAAAGCATTCCGGCAAGACCTCCTGTTATGTGTGCAGGATGTCCGCACAGAGGACTTTTCTATACTCTTAAAAAGAATAAACTCACCGTTTTCGGCGATATCGGCTGTTACACTCTCGGTGCTGTTCCTCCGCTTGCCGCAATTGACACAACCATTTGCATGGGTGCTTCCGTTTCTGGAATTCACGGCTTTAACAAGGCTAACGAAGGCAAGAGCGACGGAAAAACGGTTGCCGTTATCGGTGATTCCACATTCATGCACTCGGGCGTTACGGGACTTATCAATATCGCTTATAATGAATCGAATTCAACCGTTATCATTCTTGATAACTCCATTACGGGCATGACGGGACATCAGCAGAACCCGACAACAGGCTTCAACCTCAAGGGTGACCCGTGCACAAAGATCGACCTTGAAACCCTTTGCCGTTCGGTCGGCATCAAGAGAGTCAGAGTTGTTGATCCGTATAACCTTAAAGAATGTGACGACGCAGTTAAAGAGGAGCTTGCGGCAGACGAACCTTCGGTCATCATTTCAAGAAGACCGTGTGCACTTCTCAAATATGTTAAACATAACGGACCGATTACGGCAAATGCGGACAAGTGCATCGGTTGTAAATCCTGCATGAAGATCGGCTGTCCTGCCATCAGCATTGTTGACGGCAAGGTTAAGATTGACGCAACACTTTGTACCGGATGCGGCGTTTGCAGTCAGCTCTGCAAATTCGGCGCACTTCCGAACGGAAAGGAGTCCTGATTATGCGGACGAAGAATATTATGATTGTCGGAGTCGGTGGCCAGGGAACCTTGCTTGCAAGCAAGCTTCTCGGCAGACTTCTTCTTGAAAAAGGCTACGACGTTAAGGTCAGCGAGGTTCACGGAATGAGCCAGCGAGGCGGCAGTGTTGTTACATATGTCAGATACGGTGACAAGGTTTATTCTCCGATTATTGACAAGGGCGAAGCTGATATTATTATATCCTTTGAGCTATTAGAAGCGGCTCGATGGACTGAATTTCTCAAACCCGACGGAACTATAGTTACCAACACTCAGGAAATTAACCCTATGCCGGTTATCACCGGTGCGGCGGAATACCCGACCGAGCTTGTTAAAAAAATCATGGCTCTCGGTGTTAATCTTGACGCAATTGACGCTCTTTCACTTGCCGAGGAGGCAGGAACTTCCAAAGCGGTCAACCTTGTTCTTATGGGCAGACTTTCAAAGTATTTTGACTTTACAACAGAGGAATGGATGACAGCGATTGAAAAGAGCGTTCCGCCTAAGTTCCTTGAGATAAACAAAAAAGCTTTCTTGCTCGGCAAAGACGCATAAATAGGAGACCTCGTTATGGAAAATTACTATCAGAAAGAAATTGAATGTGCCTCACCGGAAAAACTCCGTGAACTTCAGGACGAAAGACTTGTTAAGCAGGTCAAGCATGTTTGGGACAATGTTCCTTACTACAGAAAGAAGATGGAGGAGAAAGGCGTTACACCCGACGATATCAAAGGTATTGATGATCTTCACAAGCTTCCGTTTCTTTCAAAAGCGGACCTTCGTGATGCTTATCCATACGGACTTCTTGCCGCTCCGTTAAAGGACTGTGTAAGAATTCAGTCCACATCCGGCACAACAGGCAGACGTGTTGTTGCCTTCTACACAAAGAATGATATCGACCTCTGGGAGGACTGCTGTGCACGTGCTATTGTTGCGGCAGGCGGAACGAATGAAGATGTTGTTCAGATTGCATACGGTTACGGACTTTTCACAGGCGGCGCAGGACTTCACGGCGGCAGCCATAAGGTCGGCAGTCTTACTCTTCCGATGTCCTCGGGCAACACGGACAGACAGCTTCAGTTCATGACCGACCTTCAGTCAACAATTCTCTGCTGTACTCCGTCCTATGCGGCATATCTTGCAGAGAGCATCCACGAGCGCGGTCTAAGTGATAAAATCAAGCTCAAGGCAGGTATCTTCGGCGCAGAAGCATGGAGCGAGAAAATGCGTCAGGAAATTCAAAATCAGCTTGGAATCAAGGCATATGATATTTACGGACTGACTGAAATCAGCGGTCCGGGCGTTGCATTTGAATGCTCCGATCAGACAGGCATGCACATTAACGAGGATCATTTCATTGCCGAAATTATCGACCCCGATACAGGTGAAGTTCTTCCCGACGGAACTCAGGGCGAGCTTGTTTTCACATCAATCACTAAAGAAGCTTTCCCGCTTTTCAGATACAGAACCCGTGACATCTGCATTCTTACAAGAGAAAAATGCTCCTGTGGCAGAACTCTTGTTAAAATGTGCAAGCCGATGGGCAGAAGCGACGATATGCTTATCGTTAAGGGCGTCAACGTATTCCCGTCACAGATCGAGACCGTTCTCATTGAGCAGGGCTATCAGTCTAATTATCAGATCATAGTTGACCGTGTAAACAACAGCGATACTCTTGAAGTTATGGTTGAAATGACTCAGGACAACTTCTCAGATAACCTCGGTAAGATTACTGAGATGGAAAAATCACTTGTTGCCGCTTTGAAGGCTATGCTCGGAATTTACACCAAGGTTCGCCTTGTTGCTCCGAAGTCAATCACCAGAAGCGAAGGCAAGGCAGTCCGTGTTATTGACAAGAGAAAGATATAAGGAGGAAGGACAATGGCTATTACTCAGATTTCGGTTTTTTTGGAAAACAGAGCAGGACAGCTTTCGGAGATTACGAAAATCCTTTCCGATAACAACATCGACCTCAAGGCGCTGAACATCGCCGAGACCGCCGATTACGGAATTCTTCGTATCATTTCCGACGATTGCAATGAAGCTGCAAAGCTTCTTCGTAATAACGGTTTTATTGTTACGCAAACTCCCGTTGTTGCTGCTGCCGTTCCCAATAAAGCAGGCGGCCTCAACGAGCTTCTCAATATCATTTCAAACGAGGATATTGACATTGAATACATGTATTCCGTTTTCGGACAGAAGGACGGACTTGCATACATGATTTTCAAGGTCAAGGATGTTGATATTTTCACGTCTGTTCTCAAAAAATACTTTGTCGTTGTTGCAACCGGCGACGATCTAGGAATTAAATAACTATTGATTTTTTCGAACTGACGGAGTATTATTTATATGCCGTTAAATTAAAAATAAGTCTGTCTCCTC
>OLGZ01001516.1_pt1 | contig 13017 bp, 10 predicted proteins | sample 1605981 | NCBI WGS metagenome assembly OLGZ01 (sample SAMN03283291) | human gut metagenome | biome: human-associated habitat; material: feces | host: Homo sapiens | place: Peru | collected 2012 | reverse complement strand
TCCTTGAAGTCAGCGAAGCCACCATTGCAAAGTGGAACGATATAGACGGTGGAGAAGTGGATGCAGACCTGTAAGATATTAATAATTAATTGATTAGAATGAAGAATTATGAGACATAGATTATTTATCCCCGCAGTCACCGCGCTGCTGTTCGCCCTCGCCGCCTGCACACAGGACGAACTGGCTGACGGTAGCCGTCTGTCCAAAGAGGAATACCCAATAGTCATCCATGCCACCGGACTGTCCGTGGAGGCAACGCCATCAACCCGTGCATCCGTGGACGGCGACTGGGTGGGCGTCAATTCCGTGGCACTCAAGATTGGCGATGCGGTAAAGGAATACATAGTAACGACTTCGGATGCCGACGGATACAAGAGCGCCACGCTCTCACGCGAGAACGACCCGTACTACTGGATCAGCCGCAACCCGATTACCGTATCGGCATGGTGGCCCTTGGATAATACAGACATCACACAGATGCCTGTCGTAAAGGTTGCCGAAGACCAGAGCAAATTGGCTGACTTCCAGAACAGCGACTTCATCTCCGCCGAAAACCAGACGGTGAAATTTGACGACCCGACACTTGGATTTACCCACCGCACGGCACGCGTAGCAATCGAACTGAAGCCCGGCACGGGATTCACGAGCGTCGCCGGTGCCACGGTGAGCCTCGTAAGCCTGTCCGCCGATAACGGCAACCCGACCGCCATCAAGACTTACAACGCAAGCGGCAACACCTACGAGGCACTGACCGCCCCGCAGATCGTTGCGGCAGGCAAGCCGTTCGTCAAGGTAAAACTCGGCAGCGGCACCTTCTACTTCCGTCCGCAGAACAACGTCGTATTAGAAGCGGGCAGCCGCTATAAATATACCGTTAAGGTGAACACCACCGGCCTGACGTTAGAGGGCTGCACCATCGGCAGCTGGGCTGACGGCGGCGGCGAGAGCGGCGCAGCCGAGGATTTGGGCTACATCTACGACAGCAACACCAAGACCTACACGGTCTATAACGCCAACGGCCTGATGAATATAGCCGAATTAGTGAACGGAGGTAAGAACGACATTAACATTACCCTCGACACTGACATTGACCTCACAGGCAAAGACTGGACGCCGATAGGCACAGACTACGACAACTCATACACCGGCACCTTCGACGGTGGCGGCCATACCATCACGGGGCTGACCGTTACGACAAATGACAAATATGCGGGTCTGTTCGGCTATCTCGGTAATTTCAATAATGGCGCCGCTACGGTGAAGAATGTGGTGATGGATGGCATACAGATAACATGCAATCACAGGTTGGGTTATGCCGGCGGCGTGGCAGGATATAGCCGGGGCATCATTGAAAACTGTTCGGTGTCGGGCAGCGTCAGCGGCACGGTGAGCGTCGGCGGTGTGGTGGGTGCTCAAAGGGACGGTTCCATCACCGGATGCAGTTCCTCTGCCACAGTGAAGGGAACGCTCAATGTCGGCGGCGTGGCAGGTCAGACGATTTTTGGTGCCACCTTGACCGCTTGCTATGCCACAGGCAACGTGATCATAGAAATAGACCGCACACAGAATATCTCTGGCGGCGGTCTGGTAGGATTCAACGACGGAATAAGCCTCCTTTCCTGCTATGCCACGGGCAACGTAACCAGTACGGGTAGTAGCACTGGCTATGTACATATCGGCGGCTTTTTGGGAGATAACTACATTACCGTGACCGCCTGCTATTGGAAGAACAATCATGAACAAGGCATCGGCTACAATAGGGAAAGCACCGGAGCCACGAAGGTGGACGGCTCTGTCGTTACCTGGCAGAAAGCCGTTGATGCCATGAACACCGCCTTGCAGAACGTAGGCTCAGAGTGGCGTTACGAACTTAACGGAACATTGCCTACCTTGAGGAAGCAGTAAAGGCGATTCCAAATCTGGCACACAGGGCAATAGTGGAATATGTTACCTTCTATGCAAAAACTCCCGATCTGCAGGATTTTTAGCGCAGACCGGGAGAAAACTATAAATTAACAATTATGGAAAAAATAAAAAATAGTAATCAGAGTGTGGACTACAGGAGGAAATTGATCTCGGCTAGCCAGGATGATACATCAAACGATGGACATGCCTTGCGGACTCCTGGCAGGTCACGATGACCTAAGATCTCGGCATTCGGATAACTGAGTGATAAACTGTAGAGTAACTACTGTGAAGCTTAGTGAGTACCGCAGCTTGGAACGAAGAAGATCTGTGTAAATCTGTGAGATCTGTGGGAGAACTAAAATATCACTTGCAGCTCTGCACACAGAAGGCGCTGAGGACGGCAGTGAGGACAGTGATGACGAAATTGATTACTTTCTGAATTGTTTCCTTTTTCATTTTTATTAATGATTAATGTTGAATGTTTAATGTTTAATTTTCCCACAGATAACACAGATTTTCACAGATTTTCTTTACTGTGAGACTTGATGTGTATAAGACCGTTGCTTGCAACGAGAGTATCTGTGCAAATCTGTGAAATCTGTGGGAGACAAAAGAGAGGAAGCGGGCAGGACGAGCAAGTATCCGTTCAGGGCGATGATTTGACAATGTTGAATTTCATTCCTGATGTGCCCTCGGATTACTCCGGACTGCATCCTGCCGATGCGCTTTCTCTTGTTTCAGATGCCAGGAGGCTAGGACTACATGCCTACATCTGAGCCTCCAGTGGTTCCGCTACCGCCCTGGTCGGTGTTGTCGCCACCAGGGGTATCCTTTCCGGTATCCTTCCCGGTATCCGGGTTGGTATCCGTGGTGGTGCCATCCCCTAACAGAGCAGAGGCCTTCTTCAGCGTTCCGTCGAGGCTGAGGTTCAGGCAACTGAAATCGCCCGTGCCACGAGCTCGCATCTTCAAGCCCTCGATGTTCTTGGCAATGGTGAACTCCTTCTCGGTAGCGGCTCCCGCCTTGTTCTTGATACCAATGGAGAGGATGGCGAGGTCGGCAATCTTCACTGCGATGCCCTGGAGCACCAACTCTCGGATGCACGCTACCATGTCGGTAATCATACCCTTAATCGCTCCTCGCGAAAATGGGGTGTTGTGACTTGCCATGTGATCTACGAGCTGGTCGATGTCGTAGGTCTGAGTGATGACCGGATAGGCGAAGAACTTGCCATAGGCATTCGGCATCTTCTCATTGATGTTCTTTTTTAACACGTACTGAATCATAAAGTGGTTAATTTAGTGATAGTATCCTTCTACCCCCGATGGGGCAGGAGCATCATCCTCTTTGAATGACAATGCAAAGATACGAAATCTGAAAACGCCACTTCATACTTTCTCATACTTGCTCACACTTTCTCATACTTTCTCATACTTTCTCATACTTGGAAGCCTATGGTTCGCCGAGAAAATAGATAATATAGGAAATTTGCATAGGTGTGAATTCCTTGCTGTTCTTGTCGTATCCGCTTTCATGAAGCTTCTTCAGAAGGTCGGGATTGCGACAAATCCAACGCATCAGATGAGCACTTGCCACCACGGGTGACGAATCGGGGAAATAGAGCAGAGCCAGTTCCTGCTTCGTATAGCTTCTTATATCCATATAGCTTTTGATGTTTAAGTATTATACTTACGGGTTGAAAGTAACATACTTACGGGTCGAAAGTAAGATACTTAGTCCTCGAAAGTATCCGTAGGATCGACGGCAGCGTCGCTGTTCAGCTCGACCGGTTCCTTTTCGATGACAGCCCAACCGTTGCCCTTGTCCTTGTGGATCTTCTTGAAGCCCAGCCGTGCCATCACGGAACCGATGTTGTGGCTGTTCAGATTCTGGCGGAGGGCAGGGTTGCAGCCAATCTTCTCCAGAATTTCTGAGGTGTAGCGGAACTTGATGTACTGCAGTGGGGTATCCGGTTCCGGAACCCTGTAGTACTTCAGAATCTGCTCTTCGGCATAGTTTGCCACCATGAAGAGACGGTTGTGGTTGCGCATCTGGTCGATGTCCTGACGGGTGAGCCAGAAGGTCCAGCCCTGAGTGTCTTCCTTGCTGCGGCTCATCACCTCCTTGCCCAGTGCCAAAGCCTGGGCATAGACGTTCTGATAGTCTATCGGATGGTCTATCGGACTATCTATGCTCTCTACAATCCATGGCGAATAACGACGGTTCTCCTCGTCGGTGATAAACTGCTGACTGTTGGTTGTGCCGCCGAGAGAAGCACGGTGGGGCAGTTCGCTGCGGTACTTGTCGTAGGGACGGCGGATGGAGAAGGTGAGCTTCGTGAGGTTGCTCTTGAAGGCACTCAGGTTCTTGCCGAAGACGGTCTCGAACTCATCGAGACAGATCATCGCCTTGCTGCTGAATGCCTCCATGAAGTCCTTGTCGGTATAACTGGCAGTGGAATCGTTGAGGAAATACTGGCGCAGCTCTGGGGGCAGGAGGTAGGCAAAAAAGGTGGTCTTGAAAATGCCGCCCTTGCCTACGAGGATGAGGATGAACTGGTTGACTACCTTCGGTGAGCACCAGGCTACTACCATCGCCACGATCCACTTCTTGAAGTAGTATCTGAACAACTCCTGGGTGTGCTCATAGCCAGGCTTCTCCACCACATGGATGCGGTCGGCGAGCTGGTCGATATAGTCAGGATCCTTGCCTTTTTGCCATGTTGGAAGGCTTTTAAGATAGTCTTCCAAAGGGTCGAAGCTCTGGCAGAAATCGCTGTTGATGATGCTGTGGATGGTATTTATCGATACATGCAGTCCTGCCTCGTCCATCTCAGCCCAGAGCGAGTTTTCGATGTTGTCATCGACACGGGTAGGGTGAGGATACTTGCCGGTATAGACCATTCGGCTTTGCAGTTCGTAGAAGCCGGTCATCTTGTTGTGGTGCCAGGTATAGTGAGTGGACAGCCACTGCTTGACCGCCTTCACCGAAGGACGGGTGCTGTAGCCTTCACCTTCGCGGTAGTAGTGCCAGGTACCGAAGAGTTCGCTATGCTTGTAGCAGGACTTGAGGACGGAGACAGTCTCGGGATACTGGGAGCCAAACTCCTTGTCGACATACTTCATGACCTCTTCCTGGCTGATGCCGTACTTGAGGCAGCATTTGCTGAAGTGGAGTATGTACTCGTTGTGTCTGCCGGGCTGGAAGTCGTAGCCCCACTGTTGCAGGAGCTGCATGATATGGGGAGCCGCCTCGTCGATGGTGATGGCAGTGTTCTTCTTCTCCTTCTCCTTTGACTGGCTTTTCTTCGGTTTGCGCTTGGCATACTTCGCCTCCATGGTCTTCTTGGTATAAAACTTCTTCAGATCGCTGAAGTCGAGTTCGAAGGGTACCGACTGCCAGTTGAAATAGGCTTCGGGATCGTGTGCCAGTCCGGCACATCGGGTGATGTCGGAGCATGCCTTGTCGCATTCCATTCCCAGGAGATGCTGATAGTGGAGCTGTGCCTTGGGAAGGGTCAGCTCGAAGAGTTCGAGGATGCTGATGTCGTCATCCTCAGCTGGCGCATACTTGCAGAAGATATGCAATCCCCTGCCACTGACGCTGCGATGCATCACCATGGTGTGCTCATCCTGGGAGATGAGTTCCTGGCAGTGTTCCAGCTGTTGGGTTGGAATCTTGTCAAACTCTACCATCAGCAGGTAGGTTGGCTTCACGAAGTTGGCGAGCTTCCGTCCATAGCCGTCCATCTGTGCAGAGATGGTGATGGCTGGGCTTTGTGGTTTGAGCTCGTCGGCGAACTTCTTGCTTACCTGGAGTCGCTGGCGATACAGTTCTGTCATGTTCTTGATCTGCGGGTCGCTGGTGATGAGTGATCGTAGATACTCCCAGGAGACGAGAGGATGGCTCTCAGACTGCTGGATGCTGTGGAAGAAAGAAGGCATCGCCTGGTTAGCTTCCGGGTTGTTGGTTTTTACATTCATTTTTGCTATTTTTGGTTTGAATTGTTTGTTGTTTATGTCCGTCAGAATCAGCTTTTTTTGCTGAATCTGAGTTTTAACTCATTTTAACTTTCTGAACTCTGAATACTGAATACTTAAAAATACTAGCGTTAAATACGTGTTAAATACACGTGATAACTATCTGTATATCATTTCTTTATATTCTTTCTTGATCGCGCTGTATATCAAAGATGTTAAACCTATAAGTTCAGTTCAGCCGTTCAGAAATCTGCAACAAAGATACTGGAAATACAATAAAGCGCCAAAAAATGCGTGTTTATATATATAGATACGTTTTTATGGTATCTTAACATAATAAAAAGTTATATTTAAATTAATTAACGTATGACACGCTTTAGTAAAGCCGAAAAGGCATTTAGAATGTTGTTGGATTGTGTGTATCCATGTAAGACTAAGTTGAGTCGCAACATTATGGTCCCATGTCATTTGGGGCAGAGTGGTGAAGAGCATGCCTAAGAGGGTAGGCCTAGTTTTTGCCAGTTCTTTTCAATTCTGATTGCAGCATTGAAGAGTCAGCATACGGCAACCCAGCGATGGTTGTTGTTTGCGAAATTTCTAGACTTGGTATGGGAGACATATCATTTGGTCTATCCAAAGGAGAAATGCCCTTTCGAGGGCGGTTTTGAAGAGAGTCTGAAGAAGCTGTTTAAATTGAACGAGAACGACTAGCTCAGATTGTAATGTGTTGTGTCATGCTGTTTTGCAGGTGACGCAGATTTATAGTCCAAATAGGCGGTAGCGCTATGATGGTACCGCTTAGAGTGATTTGGAAAAGAAAACGAATGAAGCCTCATTTGAGGTTGGTTTGAGCTTGAAATAAACTTTACGTCAAGCTTGACCAACTCCAAATGAGGCTTCTTTTATTTTCTTAACTTTCCCTATTATCTTCTGCCACCGAAGCTGCCGCCACCGCTCTTGCTTCCGCCATTGCTGTGAGAACCACCACCTCCGAATGAACGGGATGTGCCGCCGCCTCCGAATGAACGGATGCTGCTGCCGCTGTTGAATGAACGGCTATTGCTTCTGTTGTTGCTTCCGCTGTTGAATGAACGGTTGCTGCCACCGAATGAACGGTTACCGCCAAACGAACTGCTGTTTGGAGTTGTAGAACGTGGGGTGAAATCGCGGCTCATGTTAGAACGGCTGTTGTTTCTGCTTCCGAAGGTTCCTCCACCGAATGTGCCGCCACCATTATAGTTGCGGTTGCTTTCTACACGACTGTTATGGAATGAACCGTTGCCGAAGTTGCGGTCTCTGGTTACTGTGGTGCGGGTGCTGCTCTGGCGCTGCATATTGCCGAAAGACTGTCCGCGGCCGTAATCGCCACGGTTGAAACCATCTCTCATTCCCATGCGTGGCTGACCGCCTGCGAATGGTCTGCCGTATGAACGTCCGTGATACCAGCTTCTTCCGCCGTTCACTCTCCAGCAGTGGTCGCCTCTATAGCTAACGTAGAAGTGTGGTCTACCGAAGAAGAAGTAGTCGCGGCGAGGGTAACGTGCGTAGATTCCGAAATGCCAGAAACCGCCGTCCCAGTAGAGAGGACGATAGAAGTAGGTGGCATCGCAGAAAGCGCGATACTGCCAGTCGAGCAGGATATAGCTCAGGTCGAGATTACGCTGGCGCCAGTATACGCCATACAGGTCATCATAAGTATTGATGCCCATCAGATAGTCGAGGTTCACCTCATAAGCTGCCTCGTACTGATCATCTGTCAGGTTCAGCTCGTAAGCCATCTTGTCAGTCAGGAAGAGAGCCTGCTGGCGTGCCTGTTCGTAACTCATTGCTGATGCAGTAGTGAATGTCATGGTGAACATTGCTACAAGTGCTATGATAAACTTCTTCATAATCGTATATTTTAAAATTGTTTATACTCTTGTTTCTTATTTCTGGTGCAAAGATAGGACAATTTTCGTTCTTGGGGTAAGGTTTTTCCCTAAATGGGTGGGGGAAAATCCCTACATCCCGTTTTTTACCTTACTGAACTTTCGCATGTGGGGAAGTTAGAGGGAAGTTAAGGGACATATGTCCTATGTTTTAGAATTATTAAGAGATGATGTATAACAAAAAACGGGAATACATTCAGGCTAGGAGGGATGATGAACTGGATGGAATTGGTAATTTGATGAAGTTATACAAATTTAACGGAAAAGATGTAATGGCTTTGGATAATAATGTGTACTTTTGTGGCTGATAATGATGAAATAAAAACATATTGTAAGAATGAAGACGTTTTTTTGCTCTTTTGGACTGCTGATGGCTGCTGTACCCGTGTTCGCTCAGAACACTGGGAAGGACTCTATTGTCTCTACTAAAGCTTTGAATGATGTGGTGGTATCAGCCTCCAATATCAGTCGTGTGGGTGATCAAAATTTTGGAAAGGATACTCTGCAATTAAGGGAGGTTGTTGTTAGAGCAACCCGCCCTTTGGCAAAGTTGAACAGCGAAGGCTTTGTGACAGAAGTCAAAGGTACCGTTTTGGAAAAACTTGGTTTTGCAAAAGACATTATGGGTATGTTGCCTGGTGTACTGAATAATAATGGTTCCATTGAAGTTTTTGGCAAGGGAAAACCAGTCTTCTATATCAATGGACATATTGTCCGCAATAATATAGAAGTTGAGCAATTGAAGGCTAACCAAATAGATAAGATAACAGTTATAACGAATCCAAGTTCACGTTATGCTTCAACCGTAGGTTCCATTATAAAGATAACAACCATTAAAAAGGTTGGGGATGGTTTCTCCTTTGATAACATCGCGACTTTTGGTTATCGTAATTATATGTATGGCAAAGACAATTTGGACTTGAACTATAGAATTGACAATTTGGATGTTTTTGGAACGTTTGGATTTGAGAAAGGCAAGGATACGAACTCTAGCAAAAATGTTCAGAATTCATGGCTCTCGTCACATCATCAGCAGAATACGACTATGAAATCGACACAGCACTCAAACTTGATTGATGGTAAATGGGGATTTGATTTTTCCTCGTCTCCAAAATTCTCATTTGGCGCATTTTACCAAGTATCTTATGCTCCAACAAAGACCAATTCGAGCATTATGTCATCATTATATTCTGATGATGTAATTGAAAGTGAGACTTCTGCATACAAGGATATCAAATTAAGAGATTTGGAACATTTGTTAGATGGATATTGCCATGGGGTTTGGGGAAAATGGAATTTGGAAATGACTTTTGATTTAATGTGGAAAAAAACACATGAAAATCAAAACGTTATAGAGCAAACCGGCATCAATCAGTATTTTGGAATAAAAGATGTTGGGCATGCTAGGTTAATGGCAACGGAATTATATGCGTCTCACCCATTTCTTAAAGGTAATTTTAGCTTTGGAGTAGATTTCACCAATAGTAGTCGTGAGGAAAATTCAGAAAGTGAAAATAGCATTATGGCAGGCGAGAACAATAAAATACAGGAGCTTAACATGGCATATTACGTTGAAACTATGCAGCATCTAGGCAATGTAACATTCCGTATCGGTGGCAGGTATGAGCATGTGAACAGTGAATATTTTATAGGTGGCAGAAAAAATCACGAACAGTCACATGTTTATGATAAGTTTTTCCCGACAGCTTCATTGTCTCTGCTCATTGGAAAAACTATGGTGCAGCTGAGCTATTCTAAGCAATGCTATCGTCCATTGTACTCTCAGTTGAGCAACACGGTTCACTATGTTAACAAATATCTCTATCAAAGTGGAAATCCGTATTTGCAACCATCCTATAGCGACAACATCTCTTTGAATTTGAGGTATCGCTGGCTGGCATTAACTGCTAATTATAAAAAGGTGCAAAACCAAATAATAACATCATATACATATTATGATGATTCGAAGACTATTGCTTTGCTCAAAAAGGAAAATTCCAGAAACAGTCTGTCTAACTTACAGATAATGGCTTCTTTTATGCCCGGATTCCTTTGGAAATGCTATTATCCCGTATTGGCATGTGGTGTTGTCTCGCAATTTTACAAGATTGATTACAGAGGAAATATAAAGCACGTGGACAATCCTTTGGTTGTAGTTAAGTTCAATAATATTTTCAAATTCCATAACAACTATATGGCGACAGTAAATTACAGTTGGCGTAGTGAGGGAAATAGTGAGAATATTAAGATGGGGAGTGTTGGACAGATAAATCTTTCTTTGGCTAAGGACTTATCTGAAAAATGGAATGTCAAGTTGTCTGCAAATGACATCTTTAATACTGCCCGCAAAAATACTTTTACCATTTTCAGCGGAATGAATGATGTCTATATTGAAAAGGCTGCGTCTGTAAGGGCAGTGGAATGTATCGTAAGATATAAGTTTAATACAGTTAAAACAAAATATAAAGGTAAAGGGGCAGGGAAAAAGGAAATGGATAGATTGTAAATGTTTGAACTCTATCCTTTCTGGGATATGCTTATCGATAGTTTGTCGTAGTTCATATACCCATATAAATGCAGCTTTATGCTTCAATTTAACTGGATTTTTTCCTCTGTTTCTTTGCTATTTCCATCTTTTTCCTTAATTTTGCAGCGGAAAGTCTATAATAGATATATGTAATAGCAATAAGAATGAAGAAGATGAAACAGAAGAAGATAAAACAGGAAAGGATGAGAAAGATAGGCATCGCTTCGGCTCTGGGCTTGGTGGTGCTCGTGATGCTGGGACTGTATGGTGCCAGCAACTATATGCTCAATTATTCGCTCAACTATCCGAAGGAGGAGAGAATGACAGCTGAGCATTGGAAGAACAGAATGAAGAACGAGTGTCCCTGGATGATTGGCTGGATGGACTCTGTGTATCAGCGCCATTGCGTGAAGGATACCTTTGTCACGATGCCGTCGGGCTACAAGGCCCATGCCATCTATCTCTATGCACCGAAGACTACGGAAAAGACTGCCGTGGTAGTGCATGGCTATCAGGTGCGCTCCGAGGGAATGCTGCACATCGCCTATCTCTATAATCACGATATGGGGTATAATGTGCTCCTGCCAGATCTGTATGGACATGGAGAGAGCGAGGGCGACCATATCCAGATGGGATGGAAGGATAGATGGGATGTGATCAGGTGGTCGGAAATCGCCAATGAGATTTTTAAAGTGAAGAGTGAAGAACGAAGAGTGAAGGGTGAAGGACGGAGTGTGAAGAATACCCGTCAGGTGATTCACGGTATTTCGATGGGTGCGGCAACCACGATGGCAGTATCGGGAGAGAAGACTCCCGATTACGTGAAGTGCTTTGTGGAGGACTGCGGCTATACCAGCGTGTGGGATGAGTTTTCCGCTCAGCTCAAAGACCAGTTTGGCTTGCCTTCCTTCCCGCTGATGAATACCACTTCCGCCCTTTGCCAGCATCGCTACGGCTGGTCGTTTGCCGAGGCTCAGCAGATAGAGCAGGTTCGCAAGAGTACCAAACCGATGCTCTTTATCCATGGCGATAAGGATGCCTTCGTGCCCTACGCCATGCTTCATCCGCTTTATGAGGCAAAGACGAAGGGCAGAAAAGCCATCTTCATCGCCAAAGGCTCCGTTCATGCCATGGCATATCGCGACCATCACGAGGAATACACCCGCATCGTGAAAGATTTTGTTTCGAAGGAAGAATAGACTATTCTCCGATGTGTTGTCCTACCACATATCCCGTGGTCCAGGCAGCCTGAAGGTTGAAGCCGCCGGTAATGGCATCGATGTCGAGCACTTCGCCGGCAAAGAAGAGGTGAGGGCACACCTTGCTCTCCAGGGTGTGCAGGTCGATGTTGCTGAGGCTGATGCCGCCGCAGGTAACAAACTCCTCCTTGAAGGCTCCCTTGCCGTTCACCTGATAGAGGTCGTTGGTGAGGGTTTCTATCAGCAGGTTGCATCCCTTCTTTCCCATTTCGCTCCATTTCTTCTCGGGTGCATATCCCATCTTCTGAATCAGGAAGAGCCAGAGGCGGGATGGGAGATTGTAAGGGCGGATGCTAGCCAGCTGCTTCTGTGGGTTGGCGATGATGATGCCCTGGATGTTCTCTTCCACCAGCGAGCGGTTGCTCTCGTGTACCCAGTTTACGGAAATCCTGATCTGATAATTGTTCTCGTGCAGATAGCGGGCTGCATGGGATGAGAGCTTCAGCACGGCAGGACCGCTCATGCCCCAATGGGTGATGAGGAGCGGACCCTCTGCCTTCAGCTTGGTACCCGGAATGCTGGTATATACAGGCTCTACCACCGTGCCCATCAGATTCTTGAAAGCCTTGTCGGCGATGTTGAAGGTGAAGAGCGATGGGATAGGCTGCTCTATCGCATGTCCTAAATCTGAGAGATGCTTGAAGCTTTCCATCTTGGGATGACCGCCTGTAGTGATGGCTACCCGGTGGAAGGCTATCTGTCTGATTTCGGAAACGGGATGAGAGGCAGAAGATGCTTTCAGAGAAGAGGCAGAAGATGCCCCCGATAGATTTCCTTTTGAAACCTTGAAATCCAGAAGCAGGCGTTCATCCTCTAGTTCGGTGATGGCGGTGAGCTGGTGGTTGCATTGTATCTTCACGCCCAGTCGCTTGGCTGTATTCACCAGACAGTCGATGATGCTGTGCGAATCCTGCGATTGCGGAAACACGCACTGGTCTTCCTGCGTAATCAGTGGCACTCCGTTCTCTTCAAACCAGTTGTAGGCATGCTGGTAGTCGAATCTCTTGAAGAGTCGCTTCATCAGTTTATGTCCGCGGGGGTACGCCTGTTTCAGGTCGGAAATCTCCTCAAAGGAATTGGTAAGATTACATCTTCCTCCTCCCGTGATTTCCACCTTGGCGAGAACCTTCGAATTCTTCTCGAATATAGTAATGTCGGCGTGAGGGAAGTTGCGCTTGGCCTCTATCGCCGCAAAGAATCCTGCGGCACCCCCACCAATAATTGCAATATGTAGTGATTGTGGCATATCGTATTTTTTGATGATTAGGGTGCAAAGGTACTGCTTTTCTTTGATAAAAGAAGAAAAGTTCCCCTTTTTCTTTTGCAGATACGATAGATTTTTGTAACTTTGCGCAAATAACCTCAAATCCGCAACTAAGCCTTTCAACGTCCTTCTTGCGTGTACACATCCTCTC
>OLGZ01001514.1_pt1 | contig 13026 bp, 8 predicted proteins | sample 1605981 | NCBI WGS metagenome assembly OLGZ01 (sample SAMN03283291) | human gut metagenome | biome: human-associated habitat; material: feces | host: Homo sapiens | place: Peru | collected 2012 | reverse complement strand
GAGAATATCGTGCAGATCATTGTAAATTCGCTGTGGGCGTTATTTATGAAGATGCAGGTATCGGTTTCTGAGGCGACAGATTGTTTGAGAAAGATGATCGGAGGCGAGAGCATGGGAAACTGGTTTGAGAATATGGAGCCAATGAACATACAGGAAGAACGTGCGAAGACGAAGAAGGCAGAGGAAAAATTGGATAAAGCAGAGAAAACGGTTATAGATCTTTTGAAAAAGCTGGTTGGTTCAAAAGATCTGGCGATTGAAAATCTTGTAGAATCCTACGACAAAACCGAGGACGAAGCGAAGAAGCTCGTAGAAAAATACTGGTAGATATTAGCTGCAGGGTCAGATAAGAACAAGGAGGAATCCTCCCTTGCGAAAAGCATATATAAGTGATATAAATAGGAAAGAGTGAAGCGCAGGATGGAGGAAGAAAAACATGAATTATATCAAAGAATTGCGTGATGGAGAGATGGTATCGGAGATCTATCTCTGTAAAAATAAAGTGGTAGCGAAGACAAAGGCTGGAAAGACATATTACTCTTTGCAGCTTCAGGATAAAACAGGAACGGTCGATGCGAAGATCTGGGAACTTTCGAATGCGATTGCGCATTTTGAGCCGATGGACTATATTCGTGTTGATGCGCAGGTGACGAGCTTTAACGGTGCATTGCAGTTAAATGTCAAGCGCGTGCGCGTGGCGGATGAAGGCGAATACAATGTGACAGATTATATGCCATGTTCAACGAAAGATATTGATACGATGTATCAGGAATTACTGGGACTGATTCAGGGTGTAAAAAATCAGTATTTACATAAACTATTGGAAATGTTCTTTGTTGAGGACAAGGAATTTGCAGAGAAGTTCAAGAAGCATTCCGCAGCCAAGTCCATTCATCATGGATTTATAGGCGGTCTGCTGGAACATTCTTTATCGGTTGCAAAATTATGTGAATATATTGCAGCGAATTATCCGGTTGTCAATCATGATTTACTTGTGACGGCAGCGATTTGTCACGACATCGGTAAGGTCGATGAGATTTCCGATTTTCCACAGAACGATTACACCGACGAGGGACAGTTAGTCGGACATATTGTGATGGGTACGATGATGATTGCGGATAAGGTGCGTGAGATTCCAGGATTTCCACCGAAGCTTGCAAATGAGCTGAAGCACTGCATCCTGGCACATCACGGGGAACTGGAATATGGTTCACCGAAGAAACCAGCATTGATCGAGGCGATGGCACTCGCACATGCCGATAATATGGATGCGAAGTTGCAGACATTTACCGAGATTATCCGGGAGAATGAAGACAAGACGGAATGGCTTGGATTTAACCGTATGTTTGAAAGTAATGTGAGATTGACAGGTGAGAAGAATGAGTAGTGAAGTAAGAAAAGCAATGACGATATTATATAAAGTGCATAACGGATTGTATGTGAATCTGACAAATCGTTGTCCGTGTGCATGCACGTTCTGTGAACGACAGACCCGTGATCATGTGTCAGAGGTAAATGATGCGCCTTTGTGGCTGGAACATGAGCCGAGTGTGGAAGAAGTGATTGCAGAGTTTGAGAAAACGGATGTTGCGCCGTATGAAGAAATTGTATTCTGTGGATTTGGTGAGCCGACGGAACGGCTGGATGCACTGCTTGAGATCGCAAAATATCTGAAAGCACATTATGATAAGCCAATCCGTATCAATACAAACGGTCTTGGAGATCTGATCTGGAACGAAGATATCACACCGAAGTTTGCAGGTTTGATCGACACAATCTCTATCAGTCTGAACACACCGGATGCCAAGCGGTATCAGGAGATTGTGCGGAGTAAATTCGGGGACGGTTCCTTTGAGGCGATGCTGAAGTTTGCAAAGGACGCGAAGCGGTATGTGCCGAAGGTGGTATTAAGTACCGTGGAGACGACGATTACGAGAGAAGAAGAGGCAAAATGTCAGGCAATCTGTGACGAACTGGGCGTTACTTATCGGATTCGCCCATTTCATTAATGAAACCTGAAATGAATTCGCGGACAGATTGTTAACAATCCATGGTAAATGACCGATAATATAAACAGAGATGGGGGTTCCATCTCCAAAAGCACAAGGAAGTGCGTATGATTCTAAGGAAGGAGCAAAAGAACATGGGAATGACAGTAAATGCAATGGCAGGTATGCAGGCTGCAAGTGAAACCGTTTCTGATTATAGTGTAACTGCAAAGGCTGCGGAGACATCCGAGAAGAAGGCTTCTGCAGAGACACAGAAAGATGCGGTTTACGAGAAGAGTGCGCAGGAAAGTGCCAAGGCACCATATTCCATCAACAAGATGAGCAAGGAAGACCGCGCAGCTTTGGTAAAGCAGCTCAAAGCTGATCAGGAAAGCAGACAGAACAGTCTTACAAATCTTGTATCTCAGATGCTTGGTAAGCAGGCTGGTATGTACGGAATTGCAAACGGAGACGATTCCATCTGGAAGATCTTTGCAAACGGAAATTTCACTGTGGATGCAGCAACAAAAGCACAGGCACAGGAAGATATCTCCGACGATGGATATTGGGGCGTAAAGCAGACCTCGCAGAGATTGTTTGATTTTGCAAGTGCTCTCGCCGGTGACGATGAGGACAAGATGCGCGAAATGCAGAAAGCAATGGAAAAAGGCTTTAAACAGGCAACTGCTGCATGGGGCAAAGATCTGCCGGATATCAGCAACAAGACATTGGATGCGGCAAATAAGCTGTTTGATGAATATTATAAGTCAAAACAAAGCGAATAAATACATAAAAGGTTTGCTATTTCTAACAATTCAGTGTTACAATAAAAGGGTCTTTGACAAGATCCTTTTATTTTTTTGACGGAGAGAGAAAATGCTACGATTCTGGTATGTGATTATTATCTCTTTGCCATATATTATTTACTATCTGGCGAAGGGAAGTTATATAGAGAAAAATACGGAACGCTATTCCGAGGCAGACCGTTATCGCGTGGCACTTCGTGTGATTCATGTCATGAAACGAAATGGCAGGATTCGGACGAGTGTGACTGGCGTGGAGAATCTGCCGGCGGAGGGCGGATATGTGTTATATGCCAATCATCAGGGTAAATACGATGCGCTCGGAATTATGGACGCCCATAAGAAACCTTGTACGGTTATGATGGATGCGAAGCGTTCGAAGATGATTATTGTCGATCAGTTTATTACATTGATCGACGGCTGCCGGATTGATAAGACAGATATCAAAAGTCAGGTCGAGGCAGTGCATAAGGTGACAAAAGAAGTTAAAAAAGGCAGACGATACATTGTATTTCCGGAGGGCGGATATTTCCACAACCGGAATGCGATCAAGGAATTCATGCCGGGGGCATTCAAATGTGCAGTGCGTGCGAATTGTCCGATTGTTCCCGTGTTATTGGTAGATTCCTATAAACCATTTGAGATCAATTCTCTGCGGCGTGTAAAGACACAGGTACATTTCCTGCCAGCGATTTATCCGGAAGAGTATGAGGGGCTTACAACGGATCGGATTGCAAAGCTGGTGCGAAACCGCATTGTGGATGCAATGCAGCAAAAAGCGTGTGCATAAGAACATTCGGGGAAAAGAGGAGGTACGACTGATGGATATCAATCAGGTATTGATGGATTATGACAATATGTTTGGAACACATTCTCTGGAAGATATAGAGGAGTTTCTGACGACCAATATTGAAGTGGCGATGGATGAGCGGGATTATGCATCGGCGCTTTCTCTGCTGAATGAAATGATGGGGTTATGCAGGGATACGAACCAGAATGCAAAGGGACTTCGGTATTGTGCAGATATTGAAGATATACTTGTAAAGATGGGTATGGAAGGTACGGTAGAATATGCAACGAGCCTGTTAAATGTGGCAAATGCGTATCGTACCTTTGGCTATTATATGAAAGCACAGAATTTGTTTGAACGTGTGGAGGTACTTTACCGGGAGAAGCTTTCTGCGGGAGATTACCGGTTCGCGACACTCTATAATAACTGGGCGTTTGTCTACCAGGGAAGTGGCGAGCTGAAGAAGGCAGAAGAGACATTCCGACGGGCACTTGCGGTCGTAGATCTACAGCAGAATGCATGGATGGAGCAGGCAACGACCCGGTGCAATCTGGCACAGGTATTGCTGCAGCTCGCAGGCGGTGCCGCCATGGGCGCAAATGGACAGCGGGTAGATGGCACAACGGCATCCACCATGTATGAGGAAGCACTGCAATGTCTGGAGCGTGCGCTCCGTATCTTTGAATGGGATGGAAAACGCGATTTCCATTACAGTACAGCACTTGCGATGATGGGCGATGCACTTTGCATGCGTGAAGCGTATGTGCAGGGAGCGGATTATTATATGCAGGCGATGCAGGAAATGGAAAAGCACGTCGGAAAATCGAATGCATATCTGGAAATCGAAGAGCGTTATAAGCAGGCGAAATATTATGCCGAGGAAATGAAGAAGGAAGAGGAAGAAGAACAGACGGCAGTTTTGACTGCGGATATGAAAACAAATCCTTCTGTAAAATATCTGACGAATATTGTGCATATGGGAGAAGTGCAGGCGGAAACAGTGCCGCAGGAAATCGGGACCAAGGAAGCGGCACAGGGACAGTCCGATTATGTGGATACATTATCGGAGGATACGGTTCAGCCAAATGCAGAGAATAACTGGCTGCATATCTGCAAGCGTTTTTATGAATTGCATGGTGCGAAGATGATCCATGAGGAATTTCCGAATTACGAGGCACGGATTGCTGTCGGACTTGTCGGAGAGGGTTCGGAATGCTTTGGCTATGACGATGCCATTTCGCGCGATCATGATTTTGCATTGGGATTCTGTCTGTGGCTTTCAGAGGAGGATTACCGGAGTATCGGAGGTATGCTGCAGAAATCGTATGAGCAGCTTCTGGTTGATTTTGGCGATGAATTCTTACGTGAAAATGGAATTGAAGCACCGACAAACTCGGTCAACAAGGTGCTGTCACATAGAAGAGGTGTTTCCTCTGTGCGCGAGTTCTATGAGAATCTGCTTGGCGTGAAGGTACAGAAAACCGCAGAGGGTGGTTATATTCTCCCGGATAGCTGGCGGCAGATCTCAGAAGAGAAGCTGGCGGCGGCGACCAATGGAATGGTGTTCCGCGATGATGCCGGTGCATTTACAAAGATACGGGAGAGTCTGCTTGAGTATTATCCAACAAAGGTATGGATGATGCGTCTGGCAGAGAAACTGCATGGATTTGCGCAGACAGCGCAGACGAATTATGCACGTATGATGGCAAGACAGGATTATGTGACCGCGAATCTCTGCGTGGCAAAGGGCATGCAGTACACGATGGAGATCATTTATCTGCTGAATCAGAAGTATGCACCTTATTATAAATGGATGCGGAAAGGCATGCAGAGCCTGTCGCTCATTGACAGCGTGGCTCCGATCCTTGACCGGATCGCAGTGATTCCGAATCAGGCAGCTGCGTGGGAAGGACGTACGTATAGCGCGTATGAGACGAATTATAAAGACGAGATTGTGTCCTGCTTTGAGGATATTGCAGAATATCTGTTGATGGAGCTTAAAATGCAGGGCGTAGTGAAAGGGACAGATACATTCCTTGATGTATATGCGCAGGATCTGGTACAGCGTGTGGATCGCGGTGATTTCGGTGCCGTGGAGGATGCCGAGATGGAAGCAAACTACCGCGAGTATGTAAACGATTTGAAGCAGGCGGCAAAAGAAAAGACAACAGAAAAATCAAAATATGACCTCGAAGAAGAGATGGGACTGGCACGTGAATGGAGCAATGAAACGCCATTTGACCGCGAGGAAACGATTGCGGCAATCATAGATGCGGAGTGGAAGTTGTTTGGAAGTACCATCTATCCGGACGACTGGAATACATTCTTCATCATGCGGAAGAGCCGGTATCTGGCTTGGACGAATGATCTGCTTGCAAGCTATCTGCAGGATTGTAAGGCAGGAAATGCATTGCAGGTAGAGCGGAGTGAGAAACGGATTGGCATCGAAGAGGATCTGGTGCAAATCCAGTTAGACTGGTTGCAGAAATTCATCGAGAATTATCCGAAGATGGCAGGTTATGTACGTTTTATCTATACAAATGATGCACAGGAGACGATCGAATCGGCACTGCGCAGAGACATTGCTGCCTATGGAGACCGGACGTTTATCCTGTTTGGCAAATTTGTGACCGATATCGCACAGGCAGGCGGCAACCTGACGTACGACATCATGAATTATATGGCATACCTGTATGGATATGGCGGAGTTGAAGATGCCGAGCGGCAGTTGTAATGTCATTTTTATTGATACTTTCAGTCTCATATATATTGACGAAATCAAAAAAATCTGATAGAAAAGTAAGTTAGAAAACAAATGAGTGGGATTTCGTCTCTTGAGGCGGGGGAGAGGACATAAAATGCGAAAGAATGAGAAATGGTACGTGATATGTATCAGTGTGATTGCGTGCATATTTTTGAATTATGCAGGGAAGATGTTGGGAGAGTCGTTTAACCTGCCTTTTTGGCTGGATTCATTTGGAACCGTTCTGATTGCATATCTGTCAGGACCGGTATGCGGCGCGATTGTCGGGATCTCGCTCAATATCGTGTATGGTATTTTGTATTCCTATACCTATATCATATATGGCATTGTCAGTATGGCGATAGGAATCATAGTGGGAGTCTGTGCGAAGCGACGGTGGTTTGAGCATTTGTTTGGTACACTGTCGGTAGGATTCCTGCTGACACTCGTTTCGGTCGTTGTCTCCGTACCATGTAATTATATTTTCTTTGACGGACAGGTTCAGAATGTGTGGGGCGATGGTATCATTGCTCTCTTCACAAGTATTGGCATTAACAGTCTTGTGAGCCATATTGCCGGACAGTTTTATATTGATTTCTTGGATAAGGTGCTGATGTGCCTGTGTCTTTATTTTCTGATTAAGATTTTCCGAAAAATAAAAAAGAAAAAGAATAAAAAAGAGACAGAGCGTGTTGCTGCAACATTGCTTGCAATCATGCTCACAGTACAGCTGTTGTTCACATACGGTGGCACGAGCTACGCGGCGGATGAAACAGGTGCGATTGATTTTGACCGGTATGTACAGACCATCTACAACAACGAGAATGGTCTGCCGGGCGGTAAGGCAAATGATATCGCGCAGACGACGGATGGCGTGCTGTGGATTGGAACATATGGAGGATTGTACCGGTATAATGGCGCGCAGTTTACGTTGATGGATAATTTCGAATCCGTCAAGAATGCGAACTGTCTGTATACAGATGAGGCGGGACGCCTGTGGATCGGTACGAATGACAGTGGACTCTCCATTTGCATCAACGATAATATCGCAAATGTGCTCGATGAGAGTGACGGGCTCGGCGCAGATTCTGTCCGGTGTATCACACAGGGGGCAGACGGAAGATATTATATCGGAACAACCGGAAGCATGTCAGTTGTGACATTGTCAGGAGGGCTGTCTGTTGATACCAATATCGAGGAGATCGTCTATGCATACAGCGTCAGTGCCGATACCGAAGGAAATGTGGCAGTTGTCACAGACGAAGGTGTCTTATATCTGGTGCGCGGCACAGAGGTTGTTGCAAGCTATCAGAATAAAGAAAACGGATATACCTGTTGTCAGTTCACGGAAGATGGCAGCCTGTATGTCGGCACGGAAGGAAACAAAATCATCCGGTATGCAGTAACGGAAGATGGACTGAAAGAGAGAAAGACGATTACCTGCGCAGGGATATCAGAGGCTGCATCGATCACCATACAGGAAGGCTTGCTCTATATCTGTGCGTATAATGGAGCGGGATATCTGGATGCAAATGAGCGGTATCATGAAATCAAGATGAACCAGTTTAACAGTTCACTCGAGCATGTGCTGATCGATTATCAGGGCAACTATTGGTTTGTATCCTCGAGACTCGGTCTGTTGCGTATGTGCCAGTCGGTATTCACAGATATAAATACAGAAGCCGGTCTGGACGCACAGGTTGTAAATAGTACAGTATATTGGCAGGGGGATCTGTATATCGGTATGGACAATGGCCTGGCAATCGTAGATGGGGACTGGAACCGGAAGATACAAAATGAACTGATGCAGGAATTAGAGGGTGTACGTATCCGAAACCTGATGGTTGACAGTCAGGATACCCTCTGGATCGCGACAGCCGGAAAAGGTATCTATCAGGTATCTCGCGATGGCAGCTTTACGGTGTATGATGAAACCGTGAATACGAACGGGCAGCGGTTTCGTTCGTTGATTGAACTGGGAGATGGGACGATCATGGCATCCGGAGATTCCGGAATCACCTATATCAAGGATGGAAAAGTCACGGGAACGATCGGATCGGAAGATGGACTGGAGAATACGAAGCTGCTCTGCCTGATGGAATGCACAGATGGCAGCGTACTTGCAGGCAGCGACGGTGCCGGTATCTACCGGATACAGGACGGCAAAGTAACCGGACATTATTCGAAGGAAGACGGGCTTTCCTCCGGTGTCGTTTTGCGTCTGGTGAAATCGATGGATGACGAAGGCGTGTTTGTGGTGACGAGTAACAGTCTTTCCTATATGGATGCGGATGGGAATATCCGGGAGTGTACAAACTTCCCGTATTATAACAACTTCGATGTCGTGGAGCGGCAGGATGGAACTCTGTTTGTGCTTAGTTCAGCGGGCATCTATGTCGTGGATAAGAAGGAACTGCTCGAAGGTGGAGCGCTGGAATACAAGCTTCTGAATGCGAAGATGGGACTGCAGAAAAGTCTCACACCGAACTCATGGAATTACATGGATGCAGACGAGAATCTATATCTGTCTACGGATACCGGTGTGGTGAAGTTCAATCTGAACCAGTATGATGTGGCAACCCGTTCCTATCGTATGTATGTGAAGACAATCAAGATCGATGATACGGTCGTGAAGGTGGAACGCGGGGAGCCAACGATCTTAGAGCGTGGCGTGAACCGGATCGAGATCGTACCGGAGGTCATCAATTATTCGGTAAATGATCCGTATGTCAGTATCTGGTTAGAGGGCTTTGACAAGGAGCCGAAGGTGGTCAGACAAAGTGAGCTTACGAATGTTGTCTATACGAATCTTGCGACAAATACCTACATATTCCATCTGGCTGTCTTAGACAGCAAAGGACAGTCTGTTGTGGCAGAGAGCACTTATACAATCGAGAAGGAAAAGGAAATCTATGATTACTGGTGGTTCCGGCTGTATGCAATCTTTGTATTTGCGCTGGCAATGTTCTACATGGCGTGGCTTGTGATCCGCACACAGATCCAGCGGACGATCGCAATGCAGAAGCGGGAACTCGAGCTTGCGAAAAACCAGATTGAAATGGGAAATGAAACCGTGCTCACCATCGCACGAACGGTGGATGCGAAGGATGAAAATACCAGCCAGCATTCGGTGCGTGTATCAGAGTATTCGGTTCTGATTGCGGAGCGGCTTGGCTATAATGCGGAACAATGTGAGACATTGCGGAAGACCGCGCTTTTACATGATATCGGAAAGATTGGTATCCCGGATCGTGTACTGAACAAACCATCCAGACTCGACGACGAGGAATATGAGATTATGAAATCGCATGTAGTCAAAGGCGCGGAGATTCTGAAGAAATTCACACTCATTGACAACGTGCAGGAAGGTGCCCTCTACCATCATGAGCGGTATGATGGAAAGGGATATGTACATGGATTAAAGGGTGAGGAGATTCCGTTAAATGCGAGAATCATCGGAATCGCGGATGCATTTGACGCGATGACGGCGAACCGTGTCTATCGAAAGAAACTGGATTTTGATTTTGTGCTGGGCGAACTGAAAAAAGGACGCGGCACACAGTTTGATCCGAAGCTGGTCGACATCATGCTCGCACTCATAGAGGAGGGCGTGATTGATGTTTCAAGGTTATATGAGGAGGCGAAGGCATGAAGAAAACATATATTCTGACATTTTTAAGTGCGTGCCTTGCGGTCCTTGCAATTTTCGTGTTGCAGCGTACGGTGTTTGACAAGCAGGAAGAAAAAAAGGTGACGGTCGGAATCATCTATGTGGGTGACGAGAGCACTGCATACACGATGAATTTCGTCAAGGCGCAGAATGCAATCGTGAACACATACGATGATCAGGTGCAGGTAATCAGCAAATACAACATACCGGAAGGCAGCGAGTCGGAAGCTCTGCAGGAGTTGGTCGATGCCGGCTGTGATATTATCTTTGGTACAAGCTACGGATATGGCGTGACGATGAAGGAATTTGCAGAAAAATATCCGATGATCGAGTTTTGCCAGGCAACCTGTGCCAATGCGAATGACGATCCGGTGCTTGTGAACTATCATACATTTATGGGTGCGATCTATGAGGGGCGGTATGTCTCCGGTGTTGTGGCAGGCATGAAGTTGAAAGAGCTGATCGACGAAGGAAAGATTACACCGGAACAGGCGAAGGTTGGCTATGTCGGCGCTTATCCATATGCGGAAGTAATCTCCGGTTATACAGCATTTTTCCTCGGTGTCCGTTCAGTTGTGCCGGAAGCGACGATGGTTGTCCGTTACACGAACACGTGGGATGATTATGTATTGGAGAAGAAATGTGCACAGGCACTGATTGCGGAAGGCTGCGTGATCTTATCCCAGCATTCCGATACGACCGGACCGGCAGTTGCCTGTGAGGAAACCGGAAGCAAGGCTGAGGTTTACCTTGCATCCTACAATCAGAGTATGGCTGATGTAGCTCCGACCGCCTATCTGACCGGATGCAAGATCAACTGGGTGCCGTATATGGTAGAAGCGGTCGGCGCAGTGCTCGATGATAAGCCTATCGAGTCCCGTGTAAAGGGAAATGTGAACGGACAGGATATCGGTGCCGGTTTCGACGAAGACTGGGTACAGATGCTTGAGCTAAATGAAGTGGTTGCAGCCAAAGGAACGAGCGAGAAGATTGCTTCTTTGGTCGATGATTTCAAAAAAGGCAACGTGACTGTATTTCAGGGCGATTATCTTGGCGTGAATCCGGACGACGCAAGTGACACATACGACCTGAACAAAGAGTATATCGAGAACCGGAACTGCTCCGCACCGACCTTTGATTATATATTGCAGGATGTCATCACAATCGAAGAATAAAAAATAATTGTGTTATCGGCGATGGTATGCTATGATTGAGACTGAGAGTATCAAACGAGAGGCTTTATTTATGAGAGAGGTAGAAACAAAGAAGATTATTGATGCCGCCTTTGAGGTGTTTGTAAGAGAGAAAATCGAAGTTGCAAATATGAGTGAGATCGCGAGAACCGCCGGTGTCGGAAGAGCCACCTTGTTCCGCCATTTTCCAAGTAAGCTGGAACTGGTGATTGCGGTAAATGGTGCGAAGTGGAAGGAGTATCTGGATGAATTAGACCGGACGCGTCCGATTTCATCCGTGGATGACATCCCGGCGATAGACCGGTTTATATTCACGATGGACAGTTATATCGACATGTATGTGAATCATAAATCCCTGTTGATCTTCAATGATAACTTCAATCATTATGTGAGTAAGCTTGGACCGGAGCATGCACAGCTGAAGGAATTTCGGGTGTCACTCACATCCGCAGACACGCGATTTTACAAGATGTATGAGAAAGCGAAAGAAGATCATACCCTAAGGACGGATATCCCATTTGATGAAATCATGCGGGAGACGGTACATGTCATGATGGCGGCATGTACGTATTATGCAAATGGATTCATCTGGGGTGCAGATAAGAACAAAGACTATACATCGGAGCTTAGAAGAATTAAGGAAATGATCGTAGAGTATGTGAGAGGGTAGAATTATAAGAGAGGAGAGTTGTATGAGGAAGAAAGTGCGAAAAGCAAAGAAAATATTTGCCGGGCTGCTGTCGGCAATGCTGGCATTGTCGGCGGTGAATGTCAGTGGCTGGGGCGTGATGAATGTAAAGGCGGAGGAGACCGCGGTGGGAACCCCTCCTCAATATTTGACGATAGGCTCAACACAAATTATTGATAAGGGACAACTTCAAGATGATGGAGTTTCTAGTAATGATACTGCGATATATCAGGGAACCAATTGGTATTATGACAGTACGAAGAATCAACTTGTATTGGACGGTGCCTCTGTTTCTGGTCACATTTTTAGTATTGACGGTGATCTTTCGATTATCTTATCCGGAACAAATACTATGAAATCAGAAATGTTGATTCAAAGTATTTCAACAGAAAGCGGAATTGTGCCTACATTAGAAATAAATGGTAACAATCATAATGGAAGTCTAAGTTGCGGAACAATCAGTGTAGGTAAGGATGGCTTAAATAGTAATTTAAATATTATAGGAGCAACGCTGGAGACTTCTGAAATTGATTGCAGCGGTAGCGTAACGATTGAAAATAGTCATGTGGTAGCCAATGATGATTCTTCAACGGTAATCAGTGGTGACAAGATCAAAATAGTAGACAGTTATGTTGAAGCGAAAGCAACAACAGATCGACACGAAGGTAAGGTAATTAGATCAAATCAACCAATTAATGTATCAGAAAGCCAGCTTGTGGTTAGCCGTGCTTTAGCTTGTCCAGAACCTGTACTAAGCGATTGTAGCTTTAGCAACTCTGTTATCACAAAGAAATGGAAAGACTATGAGACGAAAGATAATGTAACGAAAACATATGTATATGGTAAAGCCACTTTAAAAGAAGATTTAACGATTGCAAGTGGGGAAAGCATTGAATTTGAAAGTGGCGCCAGCATTACCAATCCGGAGAAACTCACTTTGGCAGAAGGTGCGAGTCTTTTGGTAGATGGAGCAAAGCATACACATAACAAAGACGGTGATATTACATACACTTGGGAAGATGCCAATAATCATATAAAAAATGTAGCGTGCAAGAACTGCCCGATCGGATATGTGACGAAAGAAACGGAATCTCATAGCATCGGCGAGAATGGTTTCTGTGCATGTGATAATGCATACCAGCCGGCAAAGC
>OLGZ01001506.1_pt1 | contig 13124 bp, 15 predicted proteins | sample 1605981 | NCBI WGS metagenome assembly OLGZ01 (sample SAMN03283291) | human gut metagenome | biome: human-associated habitat; material: feces | host: Homo sapiens | place: Peru | collected 2012 | reverse complement strand
GCAATGACGATTCATAAATCAAGGGTTTGACGTATGATGAGGTTATTTTGCTTGGACTTACGAGTGGTTTTCCTAATAATAAAAGAGGTTTTTGGATGTTAAATGTTTTTCGTAATGAAGATGTCAATGAGGGTATTTCGTTTGCGGAAGAACGAAGGGTATTTTATGTGGCAATGACTAGAACTTTAAATCATTTGTATATGTTTGTACCAAAGGACGTGGCCAAAAGAAGTCCCTATGTAAAAGAATTATGTGAAATTATAGCAAATAGTACTGTGGATAAGTAGAAAAGTATCCACAGTTTTTTAGTTAAAAAAAGCCTATCCTTTTTTAGGACGGCTAATCTTAGTATTTTTATTATATTTTTTATGATTAGATTGTGGTTTCTTAGTATTTGTTGATTTTTTAGGAGCTACCTCTTTTTTTATTATTTTTTCAGGTACAGTTTTTTCTAACTCCACTACATTATCATTTAGAGGTTCTTCTAACTTGGGTTCATTTAAGATAGGTTCAGGGATTTCTTGAGGTGCTTCAAATAGTATTTCTTCTTCATTAACTTTGAAAGCATAATATAAAATAATATTACTGATTATTATGGTTACAAAAATAACTATGATTCCACCAAGAACATTTTTAAATAAGTATGGGTTATTGGTATCTTGATCTAAAAATTCATTTGCACTAATAAGTTCTTGTTTATATTTGTTTTTTGTTGTTATCTTACTGAATTTTTGATTATCTAAGTCTTCAATTTCTTTATTATAATTATTTATTTTTTCTAAGTTAGTATAGTATTCTTCAGTTTTACCATCTCTATTTAAAATGGTGTTGTTTTCCTTTTGAAGTGTTTCTTTTTCTTTAGATAAATTACTTTGACTTTGTTCAATAATTTCAATTTCTTTAGAAATACTATCTATATTTTGTTCTAAATCAGATTTATATTCGGTAGTATATTTAGTTTTTTTATCACCATAATTTTTTAAGTTTGTATATATATTAAAACTACCAAGAATTAGGCCTAGTAAGAAGACAATAATACTTAATACTACTAAATTCTTGTTTTCTTTCTCATACTTTTTAGCCATTTTAGTTCCCTCTTTATTATCTTCATTGTATCATAGAAGAATAATTTATGCAAAATATTTCAAAACTATATTATAATTATGATAAGGTGATTGCAGGAATGAAAAAGTTGATTTTAGGCTTGATTGTAATGATGTTTTGTTGTAGTTGTGGGAAAAATATTGCGGTGGTAAGTCCTAGGGACAACTTAGTTTTTGAATATGGTGATAAGATTGTACTTGACAATTTGGTGTCAATCGAGGATGGGTATTTGATTAATGGTGATAAGGAATATGATTACAAAGATACTGGGGAACAGACGGTTACGATAGATTATCAAGATACGAAGAAACATAAAGGAAAATATGATGTAATAATAAATATCGTTGATAGTGTGAAACCAATTTTAAGTATAAGTAATAATCTATATGTATTGAAAGATAATGATATTGATGTTTGTAAAAGGGCTTTTTATGCAGATAATGCAGATAGAAATACTGCTTGTCAGGTTACGGGAGATATTGATACAACTAAAGAAGGAAAGTACAAAGTTAATGTGAAAGTAACTGATGCCAGTGGCAATTATGTTGATAAGGATGTAACAGTTAATGTTATTGAAAAGTTTGAAGAAACACCAGAAGTTGAGATTGTGCCAGATAAAATTGAAGATATGATTTTGAAGTATAAAACGGAAGATACTTTGATAGGGATAGACGTTTCTAACCACCAAGGAGATATTGATTGGGAATCTGTTAAAAATAGTGGTGTAGAATTTGTCTTTATAAGAATTGGGTTTGGTCATAATAGAGAAGCCAAGATTATGGAAGACGAAAAGTTTAGGCAAAATCTAGAAGGTGCTAGGAATGTGGGACTTAAGGTTGGGTTGTATTTTTACTCATATGCAACAGAGATATGGGAAGCTGAAGAGCAAGCTAATTGGATAGTTAAGACTTTAAATGGCGAGAAAATTGATTTGCCGATTGTATTCGATTATGAAACTTGGAAGAGTTTTCCAACATATAATATTAATATTGTTGATTTAAACAAAGTTGCAAAGAGATTTTTAGATATCTTACATGATAATGGGTATGAAGGAATGAATTATAGTTCGAAGTACTATTTAAATACGATTTGGAATTTAAGTGAGTACCCTACTTGGCTAGCACATTATGTTTCTAAAACAAATTATGATAAAGATTTTAAGGTATGGCAATTTAGTAATACGGGTGAGGTTCCGGGAATTAATGGTTTTGTTGATTTAGATGTTTTATACTTAGAAAGTTAAAAAAATAGCACTCATGATTAGAGTGCTATTTTTATTTAGTTAATTTGATTTTTAATGTTTTTTCAAAGCCGTTACGATTAATTTTTAAAGTTATTTCGTCGCCAATGTTATGACGATATAATTCGTATTTTAGAAGGGCACTTGATGTTACTTTAACATTATCTATTTCTAAGATAACATCACCTTTCTTTAAGCCACCTTCTTCAGCAGCTGAGCCTTTAGATACGCTCATTATAACAACACCATTTGTTACATTATCAGGAACGCTTATATTATAATATGCTAAGCCAGTTGAAGAGATATCTAACATTGATACTCCTAGGGTTGGTCTTGTTATATCTTCACCATTAATTATTTTATTAGCAAAATCGATAGCGTCTTCAATAGGAATAGCGAATCCCATGCCTTCAATATTGGAAGTTGAATTAGATACTAATTTCATATTAGTGATACCAATTACTTGACCGTTTGAATTACATAAAGGTCCACCTGAGTTACCAGAGTTTATGGCGGCGTCTGTTTGTAAAACTTTCATGATGTAATCGCTAGAGGATGTTTGACTACTTGTTGTTACTTTTACCATACGGTCTTTTCCGGATACGATACCTCTTGTAACGCTCCAAGAGTAAGTTGTTGAATCAACAGGGGCACCAACAGCAAATGTTGTGTCTCCTACTCTAGCGTCAGTTGATGAACCAATTTCAGCGATTGAATAATCATCTTTACTTTCAAAGGCTAAGATTGCAATATCAGAATAACTATCCCCACCTAAGACTTCAACGTTTAGTTCTTTATTATTTGTTAATTGAATTTTTACACTACTGGCGCCATTTATTACATGGTAATTAGTCATAACATAATATTTATTATCGGACTTTTTAAAGATAAACCCGGTACCAGTGGCTTGTAATTCACCACCTTTTAAGTTTTCAACGACTACTACTGAGTCATATACTTTTTCAACGGCATCAGCTATTCCTTGTTCGTTAACGGTTACTTCTTTTTCTAATTTGTTAACAATAGTAGTACCTGGCATTAGTTTTATTACACCATACATTCCGGCAGCACCAATGGCAATTAGGCAAAACATTACCAATAATTTTATCCAGACATTGTTGCTAGAACGTTCTTTACGAGGTTTTACTATTGTTGCATTAATTACTTCTTTTTCATTTTTCATTTATACATCCATCCTTACTATATCTTTATAATTTTTAGGAAACCCTATTGCATCCAAAACTTTATTGATAGAAATAACTTTTAGTTTTCCTTCTAGAATATCTATTTCATACGATATTTCTCTTATTAATAATCTAAAATTGTCTTCTCTAAGTATTTGTTTTAAGATTATTATTAAGGCAAACAAATCATCCTTACCATATATATATTCCCCATTCATTTTAGGAATATTCAAGTATGAATGATATTTTGTATTATCAATTATACGTTGAGACTTATGGTCATATAAAATATCTTCATGAGCGCAGAGGTTACGGAAGTTAGCCATTATTTGGAAGTATTGAGCTAAGTTTTCTGGGGATATCTTATAGATACTAGCTATTTCTTGTTGATCTTCGGGCTTTAGTATGGTAAATAGTTCACTTACGATACCAAAGGATAATACTTTTACAACAATCCATAATGGAACATAACCATAGTTATTGATGTAGTGCATAGTTGCGGAATGTTGGCCACCATTAACTCTTATTTGACGTTGCATTTTTTTTATGAGGTCATTAACTTGGCGGCGTTTTTCTGGGGCTTGGTTAAAGTTTTTAGGATTTAAATAGTGTTTTTCTTTAATACCATATTTTTTGGATAATATGTAGGAAAAGATACTTTTGGCATTATTTTCTACTATTAAGATATTTTTAAATATGATATTACGCATTTGTCTATCAAAATTAAACATGGCATATAATTCTTCAAAGTTGGTGTTAGGAATGAAGCGACGGTCAGATTCGCTACGTATAAAAAGATGACGATAGCCCATTAAAAAGAAGTAGTTTTCTCTTAAAAGAGTATCTTTGACATAATCGATGTCATCTATTATTAAGCCTTTGCTTAGAAGAATATCGACTTGTTCATCTATTGTTTTGAATATTTTTGGTTGTCCTGACATACCCTAATCACCTATTATAATAAATTATATCACAACAGACAGTTAAATGATACTCATTTTAGATGTTAAACTTGTAATTAATTTGTGAAATTTATGTGAAATATGCAATTACACCTTTGGTTATTGTTTGAGCTAAAGTGGTTTGATATTCACTGGTAGTTAATTTTTGGCGTTCTTGGCTATTGGATATGAAACCGCATTCGATTAGAACGCCGGGCTTTTTTAATCTGCGATACATGTAGATATTAGGCATAGTTTTAATACTTCTGGGATAACTTATGGTGTTTAAGTTTTTTTGGATAGCTTCCGCTAAGGATTTATTTAAATTGCTATAATAAAATACTTGGGCACCACTATAGGTACTATCTTCTAAGTAATTTATGTGAATTGATAAGTATATATCAGCTTTAGAATTATTTATAAGTTTAATACGATTATCAAAATCACTTTTCTTACGTCTATCGACATTGGGGCTAGATAAGTCATAATCATCATCTCTAGTTAGTATAACACTAGCCCCATTTTTAGTTAGTTCTTGTTCTAATTTTTGGGATATGGCTAAATTTAAGTCTTTTTCTAAGATATTTTGGTAACTAGTACCGGCATCGATACCACCATGACCGACATCAATAATGATATTTTTACCGGATAAGGGTAGAGATGCTTTAACCTGAGTAATAATTAATAAGGTACATAAAATAATTATTAATATAATTTTTTTCATAGTAAAATTTATGATTTTTAGTTATAAAATACCACAAAAAAACTTGCCCGAAGGCAAGAAATGAAACTTGTATATTATCTCTTTGAGAATTGTGGAGCACGACGTGCTTTTTTAAGACCATATTTTTTACGTTCTTTAATTCTTGGGTCTCTTGTAATGAATCCTAATTTCTTAAGAGTCTTACGATAAGAATCTTCTCTAGTTTGGTCAGCACTTGCATCAAATTCCATTAATGCTCTGGCAATACCTAAACGGATTGCACCAGTTTGACCAGAGAATCCACCACCCTTAACAGTTACATCGATATCGAATTTTTCTTCGTTACCAGTAGCAACTAAAGGTTGTTTTAAATCCATTACTAAAGTTTGATAAGGAAGGTATTCGTCAACAGGAACGCCATTAACAGTAATGTTTCCTTTTCCTAAAGTCATTCTTACTTGAGCACTTGATCTTTTTCTACGACCAGTACCAGTCCAAATTTGTTTTTCAGCCATGTTCTTACCTCCTATTTAACTTTCAATTCAATTGGTTTTTGAGCCATTTGTTCATGGTTAGCGTCTTTGTAAACGTGTAATTTTCTAAACATTTGTCTTCCTAAAGGTCCTTTTGGAAGCATTCCTTTAACAGCTCTTTCTACCATTTCTTCTGGATATTTTTCTAGCATTTCACCAGCAGTTCTTTCTCTTAAGCCACCAGCGTATCTACTATGATTGTAGTACATCTTATCGCTTAATTTTTTACCAGTTAAATTAACTTTACTAGCGTTAATAACGATAACATAGTCTCCACAGTCAACATGAGGTGTATAAGTAACCTTATGTTTTCCTTTTAAGATTGTTGTAACTTGAGTAGCTAAACGTCCTAAATTTGCTCCTTCAGCATCAACAATATACCATTTACGGTCAACAGTTTCTTTTTTTTGCATGAATGTATTCATATTTATTTCCTTTCCATTATGTCTACTCATTTTTGACTTCCCACATCAAAAACTTTATACATAATAAAATGTACCATTTAAAAGTATAAGGGATAAGGCATACTTTGTCAATTAAAAGTTGCTTTAAAGAACGAAAAAACTAGCATTAGTAGCTAGTTACTTAGAAATTTCATTAATATCTAATAGTTTTTGGAAATCTCCTACTTCCATTAGACTATCGTCTTTACGAGTAATAATATTATTTCTTAGTACTTTGTTATCTTTATTAACGTAGATAATTGTAGGTACTTTTTCTACTTTAATATCGTCTAGCCCTAGTAATTCGTTAATTAGAGATACTTTGTTATCACTAGATTTAATTGAGTCAATATTAATGTAATAGAATTTATCTTGAAGTTTATACTCTTTAATTAGTTTTTTTAAGTCTTTTTCCATTTTATAGATAGATTCACTGCCAGTATAAGAAATATATAAGTAATAATCACCAGATAAGTTTTTGATATTAGATAAATTGCCTTCTATATTATAAGAGTCTTTAACTAACTTAGATTTAACTAAGTATGATTGTTGATATCTTTTTTCGTTAGTATCATTAATAAAAGTAAACCCAAGATATGAGATTATAAATACTCCTAAGATAATTACTCCGGCAAGACAATAACGATTGTACATCTCTTGGTATTTATTTTTCTTTTTTCGTGGCATTTTAATCCCTACTTTCTAGTATGATTATACCATATCTTTTTTTGTTTTAGTAGTATAATAAATAAATTATTTAGCATAATAAACGTATGAAAAGTATATTAATGGGAATAAAATTGTTTGTTTATTATAGTATGTTGGGGTATTTATTGGAAAATACCTTTAGTATATTTACGCGTTCTAATTTTGATAGCGGGATTTCTAAGGGACCATTTACGCCGTTATATTTCTTTGGCTTTTTAATTATTTGGATAGTAGATTATTTATTAAGAAATATGCCTTTAGGAACAGGGAAAGTGATTCTTTATTTTGTGATTATGTTTGTTTTATTAACCTTGCTTGAGTATGTTGGGGGAGTGTTAATAGAAAAATTTTTGCATAAAACATGGTGGAATTATGAACATTATAAGTTTCATATAGGTAAGTATATTTCCGTAGAAGTTAGTATAGTTTGGGCACTTTTAGCGACAATATTTAATTTTTATCTAATAGATATAGTAACAGGAATTATTTTAAATATGAATACACCGCTTACGTTGATATTGTTTTTCTTATATATTTTAGATTTTTTATTGGGAATATTTGGGTTATAGCATAGACACAAAAATAATTATTACATAGGATAAGTCTAGGAGGGTGTTATGTTTATTGATGATATTAATTTCTTTATTAATGGTGAGATGCCAGTAAATAGAGAAGAAAAACTAGTTAGTAGTGAATTAGGATATTTAAGAGGAAATATGTTTTTAAAAGAATATGTTCCTTATAAGAATTATCAGGTTAGAAAGTTAGAGGCGAAAACTAATGAAGAGGCGTTACTGTTAAAGCTTAGTCAAATGGAATTTGCACTTAATGACCTTAGTTTGTATTTAGATTTACATCCTAATGATACGGCGGTGTTTAATAAGTTTAGAGAGTATACCAATGAGTATAAGAGATATTTAAATGAGTTTGAGAAGACTTATAGGCCTTTGTGTTTAAGTAGTATAAATAAAGATAGTTATGAGTATTATAAAAATCCTTGGCCTTGGGATAATGATGCGGGGGTTTATTATGTATAAGTATGAAAAGCATTTAGCGTTTCCAGTAAATATTAAGAAGAAAGATTTAAGGATGGCTAAGTATATTATTGCAGGGTTAGGTGGATATGCTGGTGAGCTTGCGGCGGCTTTAAGATATTTTTCACAAAGTTTTGCGATGCCGGATGCTAGAGGAAAAGCTTTACTTAATATGATTGCAACAGAGGAACTTGGTCATTGTGAAATGATTGCGACGATGTTTAGACAGTTAATTAAGGATGCAACGTTAGAAGAATTAGAGGCAGCGGGGTTAGCAGAATATTATACAGAACATGGTAAAGGTGTTTATCCAGTAAATCCTTCAGGAGTGCCATTTACAGCAAGTTATTTTGCATCGACGGGAGACCCAATTGTTGATTTATGTGAGGATATGGCAGCAGAAGAAAAAGCTCGTGCAGGATATGAAAATATGCTCTCGTTAGCAAAAGATCCTGATTTAATCGAACCATTATTATTCTTAAGACAAAGAGAAGTTGTTCACTATAATAGATTTAAAGAGTTATATGAAGAATACAAGAAAATGGCTAAGTAGCTATTTTTTTGTGCGTTTTTAAAGAAATATTAAAAATTAAAAAAGAAAATCAGGGGTATACCGGTAATATATATTAGTGGAGGGATCTATGAAAATACAAATTGGAAAATATTACTTAGATGAAGAACAAACGAAAATTGTCATGGATAATAGTAGATATTTGTTGGTAGTTGCAGGAGCAGGATCAGGAAAGACTTTAACTATCCTTGGTAAGATAAAATATCTAATTTATGAAAAAAATATTCGTCCGGAAGAGATACTTTGTATATCTTATACTAGAGCAGCGGCCCAAAGTTTGAAAGACAAAATTAAGAATGAATTTAATACAAGTATGGATGTTTATACGTTTCATAAGTTAGCGATGCGAATTTTAGAAGAAAATAATATAAGTTTTGATATTACGGATAATGAAACTTTAGAAAGAATAATTAATAAGTATATTTATCAAGATGTTTTAGGAAGTAAGAAACATTACCAAGCGATACTTAGTTTTTTTAATAGAAAAGTAAAGAGTTTAAAAGAATACAAGAATTTTATATATAAAAATGCTGATTTAGTCTTAGAGTATGAGAAATTAATTGCTAAGTATATAAGACTTTTTAAATGTAATGGATATGATATAAGTTATTTTAAGGATATTATTAAAAAAGATAGATGGAAGTTTTGGAAGTATAAAAAGAAGAAAGATTTTGTAATGGTGGTTTTGAATATTTATTTAAGATATCAAAAGTATTTAGAGGAAGAAAAAGAGTTAGATTTTGATGATTTGATAATAAGAGCTTGTGAGGTTGTAAAAAGTGGTGGGAGTATTTTTAAGTATAAAATTATTATAATTGATGAGTATCAGGATACTTCGGTGATTAGATTTTATTTGATAAGAGAAATGCTTTTAAGACTAGAGTGTCGGTATATGGTGGTGGGAGACGATTTTCAGTCGATATACAGATTTACCGGGTGTGATTTAGATTTATTTATTAATTTTAAGAAGTATTTTTTAGATGGTAAGATTTTAAAAATTCAAAATACGTATCGTAATAGTCAAGAGTTGATTGATATTGTAGGAAGTTTTGTAATGCAGAATAAAAGGCAGATAGATAAGGAGTTAAGGTCAGCTAAGAGGTTAGATAAGCCTTTGAAGATTGTTTATTATAAGGATATTGTGGCCACGGTTAAGAAAGTGATTTTGAGAAATAAGGAAAGTAAGTATTTAATTTTAGGAAGAAATAATAAAGATAGAGATATGATTTTAGATAATAGAAATTTTAAGTTGGTTGATGATAAGGTTGTTATGGTGGGATATGAACAAATTGAGATTACTTATATGACTATTCATAAGTCGAAGGGGTTGGAATGTGACAATGTGATAATGATTAATCTTAGAGATAGTATAATGGGTTTCCCTAATAAGATAGAAGACCATGCATATTTAGGGGATGTTGCAATAGTTAATGATAAGTATCCTTATAACGAAGAAAGAAGATTATTTTATGTAGGAATTACAAGAACGAAGAATTATTGTTTTTTAATGGTACCATATTCTGGTAAGTCTTTGTTTATAAAAGAGTTAGAAAAAAATTATCTCCATAAGGTAGAGATAATTAAAGATTAGCAGACGCTACTTTTGGTTTGACCATTAAAGATTAGTGATTTAGGGTTATTAGCAGCAATATCAGTCATTTTTCCCATACTCATTATTTCAAAATCATATTTACGCTTAGATTTTACGTCATGGGTTACAGGAATAAATATTTTTAAGTAATAGTTAGGACTGGAAGTATCTAAGCCCGATGGGGGATTATCAATTGTCGTTTTAAAACAGTAAGTGAAATTATCCATGGTAAATTTGCCGCCTTGAAGAGTCCACTTTTCCATCAAGCCGGTAGCACCGTAAGCAATGAAATCTTCGTAAACGTGTAAATATTTGGTGGTATTATCTTTGAAAGTGAAACTCATACACATTAAAGAGCCACTTTGGTTACAAGAAGACCATTTGTAAAGACCAAGTTTAATAAAATCGTTTTGAATTAAATTTATAACCGTTGAACGAGTAAGGCTGTCTTCACTTCTTGTTTTACTTAAAGAATCTTCGGTTTTTAAATCACCTAATAGATTAAAGATAAATACCATTATTATCGATATAAGGGCTAAGCTAAATATTAGCTCAACTAAAGTTAGACCTTTTTTATTCACTGATATCACCTCTTGGAACCATTCTTACGTTGTTGAAATAGTTTTTGGTTATTGTCCGGTAGCATTTATTACCATCTTTTCTATAATTAGAACCGCAATCACCATTAACAGGATTTTTAGCATTAGATTTATCAATCTCAGTTTCTTCATATTCGACAATGATGCGGTAGCCTTGGCCAGTGCCAGTTAGAGTTCTTATATAATAAATCATATTAACATTGATATTTTTTAAGGCATCACTATAGTCTTTGCAAGTGGCACTGTTGGATATTTTACCTGTTTTAGTCGTACAAGATTTAAAGTCACTTATATCGTAGAAAGTTAGGAAAACATGTTTAACATTTAATTTTCCTTCGTTACTACCTTTAAGAGCTTCTTCGCAGAAAATACGTTTTTTTAGTTCGCCACCATTAAGTCCAGCTTCGGCATTAACGACATTATATAAAGAAATATCACCACAATCAAGTTCAATTATTTTTTGTTTAGTAGTGTCGGTTTTACTTAAGTATTTAGAGACGTATTGATCCATATTTAAGGAAACCAAGAAATTTTCTAAGTAGTAAGTACGGTAGATATACGCGGGGTCGTCAAACATAACGCGGCGTTTTTCACTAGATAATATGGTAGTAAAAGTGCCATAGACCATTAAAAGAGAACTAGCAAGAACAGTTACAACAATAATTGTTTCGACAAATACAAAACCTTTTTTATTCACAGTACCACATCTTCCTATCTATAAATATGGTATCATAAGTTCGCAAAAAATTAAATAGAAAAAAATGTTAATGGGTTTTAAATCGGTCTTTAACTCTTAGTTTTCTTAAGATATCAAAAGGAATGACGGTTAGAGCAAGTGTTATGGTAAATAGTAGTTCTTTTAAGGTTAGGCCATAGGTTCTAAAAAGGGAACCACCAAAGTAAATAAGATAAATTTGAATGATTATAATAAGACCAAAGATAGTAATGAACGGAATATTTTTAGTGAGATTGGCAAAGACATTTAACCTAGGACTTCTGGCATTTAAGGCATTAAAGATACCGATAAAAATAAATAAAGCAAAGTACGCAGTGAGAAGGTAACGCTCGTCGGTACTGTAACGGATAAATTTATAGACAATAGGCAGTTTTAAGAAGAGGATACCCAGAAGTGAGGAATATAACCCAGTTATTATTATTTGGTTAAACATAAGACGATTGATAATGGGTTCATTTTTGGTTTTAGGAGGTTCAGTCATATACTCTTCAAGAGGTGGCTCGTGGGCAAAGGCAATACCGGCTAGAGTATCCATAATCATATTTATCCATAGCATTTGAATAACAGTTACAGGAGTACCTAGATTTAAGATAGGTCCAATAATGGCCATTATCATGGCACAAATGTTAACGGTTAGTTGAAAGATTATAAATTTTCTTATACTTTTAAAGATTGTACGACCGAAAAGAACTGCTTTGGTTATAGATTTGATGTTATTATCAAGAATGATTATATCGGCAGCTTCTTTGCTTACTTCGGTACCAGAACCCATGGCAAAACCAACATTAGCAAGTTTTAGGGCACCCGCATCGTTAATACCATCACCAGTCATACCGACAATTTGGTTGTTGTCTTTTAGAATTTTTACTAACCTACTTTTATCGTTAGGAAGAGCTCTGGCAATTACTTTTAAATGGGGATAGATTTTGATTATTTCCTCGTTACTTAGTTTATTAAATTCTAAAGAAGTTAGAGCAAGGTCGGTTTTAGAAGTTATAATGTTGGTTTCTTTAGCAATAGAAATGGCTGTATTTATATTATCGCCTGTAATCATAATAACATTGATACCTGCTTGGTGGAGTGTGTCAACCGAAGATGTGGCAGTTGGCCGAATATTATCTTTGATAATAAGATAGCCTAAGTAAGTTAGATTTGATTTAGCAGGGTCATAGTCTGTAGTCATAGCTAAAAGAATAATGCGAACTCCAGTTGCCGAGATATTTTCGATTTCTTTGGAGATAGCTTCTTTCTTAGTAATTATCTTTTTTTCGCCAACTTCGTTAATATAGTAAATACATTTATCTAGAAGGACTTCTTTAGCACCTTTAAGGTAAGTAATATTGTTATCTAAAGTTACAGCACTGTATTTTAGGTCGCTGTTAAAAAGAATTTTGTTAGTTATTTCGTGATTTATTAGAGGCTTTTTTATGAATTGTAAGATGGCTTTGTCAGTAGCGTTACCGCCGATTATTTGACCAGAAGTATCATAACTACTGGAGTTGTTGTAATATAGATTGTTAGTGATTTCTGTTTTTAAAGTTTGATTAAGATTAGATAAATTTGTTACTTTGTTAGAACTTGGTGTTACTATATTTGATACCTTTAGAATGCCTTCAGTTAAGGTACCGGTTTTATCTGTTAGCAAGCAAGTAATATTACCACTAGTTTCGATGCCTACTAGTTTACGAACTAAGACATTTTCCTTAAGCATTTTTTTCATATTAGAAGATAAAACCA
>OLGZ01001505.1_pt1 | contig 13139 bp, 10 predicted proteins | sample 1605981 | NCBI WGS metagenome assembly OLGZ01 (sample SAMN03283291) | human gut metagenome | biome: human-associated habitat; material: feces | host: Homo sapiens | place: Peru | collected 2012 | reverse complement strand
ACTATTATGATTATCATGATTGCTATTACTTATATAACTAGTATGGTCTTTACGGACTTAGAATTAATAAACGCTATAAGACACATTAGATTTCTTGCCCTTATCCTAACTTGTTTTCTAGGACTTTATGGCTTATACATGGCTCTATTTATTTTTTTAATTCATCTATCCAGCCTTACCTCCGTCAATAAGCCTTACACCTATCCCCTAGCGCCATTCGACCCCATCTATTTCTATAAAACTCTCTTCCGTAAACCTCTAAAAGACGATAAAAAACGTTCTAAACTTCTTACTGATAAAAACTATACAAAGCAAGGTGAACTATGAAAAAAATAATTTTAATTTTAATAATTTTCTTATGTAGTGGTTGTCTTGATTATACAGAAATAAACTCTTTAGGTATCATAAGTGGTATCGCTGTTGAAAAAAAAGATAATAACTATGAAGTAACATATGAAGTAGTTAATACCAAAAATAATAATACCGAAGAAACAACCTCTAAAACCTACACCGTTACATCCCAAGGAAAAACTTTTGCTGAAGCCTTACAAAATACTAATAAGTCTCTAGCTAAAGAGCCCTATTTTTCCCACATTAAAGTCGTCATCATTGATAAAAACGTCGATATCTTAGATATTGCCGACTACATTCTAAGAGAAGATAACTTTGCTTCTAACTTCTATCTCGCAGTTAGTGAAAATCCCAAAGATATCCTCGAATTTCAATCTAAAAACGAACCCATAAACTCCGTAGCTATCCTAAGTCTATTAGAAACTTCTAACTATGTTAAGTTAGAAAATAGTTTTGATTACTTAGTGGCTAAACTAATGTCTAGGGTAGAAGATATTACAATACCTGAAGTTTATATTGATAATGAAATAACCCTAGGTACTAGTTATCTTTACCAAGGTACTTCTATCAAAACTAAGTTAGATAATAATACTCAAACTATTTATAACTATCTAACTTCTGGCAAAAAAATATTAGTTAAAGATAATACCAACAACTCTATCTATATAAGTAATGGTAAGTTAGATATCAAAATAAAAAATAATAAAATACTCTTAGACTTCCAAGCCCAAGGCTTAGTAAACTACTTAAATGATAACTCTAATTTCCGTAATAAAGATACTTATACTAAGTTAGAAAATACTTTTAATTTTCTAACCAAAGAACAAATAATAAGTTTTATAAACTTAGAAAATGAAAATAATATTGATGTCTTAGGACTTCGTAAAGCCTATTATCTTAAATACCCTAATAAGGAATATCAAAGTAATATCTTAAATAATTTAGAAATTGAAGTACATACTAACATTGCAATTAATCGTGCTGGTTCTATATTCGAGGTGGTAAAATGACCAAACGTGAACAAACAATTCTAACCTTTTTTCTCTCTCGTGCCTTAAACTTTGGTTGGGGCTTATCGGTAATTTTTAACTACACTAACAATCACTCTATCTTCGCCTCTCTTATTGGTAGTCTACTAGGGCTTCTTCTAATTATATTTCTAACTACTAGAGACTTTTCTAAAATAAGAAATAATTTATTGGGTAAAATTATAATCTTTATTCTATCATTATATATGATAAATACTACAATGATAACCTTCTGTGCTCTAACTACTAACTTCTATCTAACTAACACTCCACCCCTAATCATAGCCTTATCTTTATACGTTCTAGTTATTTATGGTATCAAAAATGGTCTTAAATCTATTGCCCGTTTAGGAGAAATCTTAAGTATTATCAGTGCTATTCTTTTAGCAACAATTGCTATCTTTATCCTATCTAACATCAATCTAAGTAATTTCTTACCTTTAAGTTATAATAAAGAATATAACTATCTTCTTACTATCTTAACATCTATTTCCTACTCTGTAACACCTGTTTTACTTCTTTTATTTAACTTAGATAACTATAATCGTAAATCAATTATCTTAGGTTATTCCCTTGGTGTTATCTCTATCTTAATTAATATCTTTGGTATAACATCAATCCTTGGGCCTACACTAGCTAAAATATATCGTTATCCCGAATTTATCATGTTAAAAAAAGTAAGTGTTTTAAGCTTTCTTGATCGTATTGAAAACTTTCTCGCTTTAAAATTCTTTATTGATATTCTCATGACTTCTCTTCTCGCTACTTACAACCTAAAAAAAATAATTAAGAAAAAATATCTATATATCTTTGGTCTTATCTTTATCTTCATCTCCTTAAATACTTTTATAACTCATTATCAAAATACATCTTATCTCTATTATTATAGTTACCTTGTATTAAGTATTCTCCTTATTATTACACTTATATTTTCAAAACGCTACTCCAAAAAAGAGTAGCGTTATTTTACACAGTATCGAATATTGGCATAACGGGATAAGTAAATATACCCATCATTATAAATAAAGCAAATAATATTAATACAATAATCGATACACAAAAATATGAACGAGCAAAATTTCTTACATTAATATTTTTATGAGTTAACGCTACAATTACTAGCGCTAAAGAACCTATAAAAGGAATCATAAACAATAATTGATACCCAAAATATCCCCACATAGATATTGGTTTATACTCATACTCTACTTCATTAATTTTATTACCACAATTTGGACAAATCATAAAATACCTCCTATTTATCTAAATAAGTATGTAATACTCTATTTAATTCTATTCTATCAATTGGTTTAGCTAAATAATCATCAAAACCCTCTTTTAGATAGTTATCTTTCATCCCCTCAATCGCATTGGCTGTTAAACAAACCACCGGCATATTAAACAACTCATTTTCTTTCAAACGATGTAAGGTATCAACCCCACTTAACTTAGGCATCATATCATCAAGTAAGATTAAATCATACTTATTATTACTAGCAATCAAATCTATACATTCAAACCCCGATGTAGCCGTTGTAATATTTAAATGATATTTTTCTAACAGTCTCATGGCAACCTTTAAATTAAGTTCATTATCATCTACAATCAAAATCTTCTTATCATGATAATCACTAATAACATCACTTTGAACTACCTTTTGCTCTAGCTTTTTACCTTCAACTATCCTTTGGTCTAAAATAATCGTAAACTTTGAACCTTCACCGTACTTCGATTGAACAATAATTTTACCATGCATAAGTTCTACTAACATCTTAGTTATAGCAAGACCCAAACCAGTTCCTTCAATCGTCGTATTCTTCTCGTCAAAACGTTCAAACTTCGTAAATAATTTCTTAATATTTTCTTCTTTAATTCCAATACCACTATCTTCAACTGAAATTATCAAACGACAAACATCATCTTTAATAACACTGTGAACTTGAAAATCAAAATATCCCACTTTCGTATATTTAATAGCGTTAGTTAATATGTTAATAATTACTTGTTTAACCCTTGTTTCATCCCCATATAAAGTATCTGGAATTGACTCATCACAAGAATATCTAAACTCTAAAGGCTTATCCCCAAGTCTAGCTTTAGAAAGCGCTACTAACTCCTTAAACATCACCTTAAAATCATATTCTTTATTAACAATCTCTATCTTATTAGCTTCAATCTTACTTATATCTAATATACCATTTACAATCTCTAGCAAAGTATTAGAGGCGCTTATAATATCATTTACTTCCTCGACTGCTCTAGGCGGTAACTCCTCTTCCTTCAAACCTTGACTAAACCCGACAATCGCATTAAGCGGAGTTCTAATTTCATGGGACATACTAGATAAGAACTCACTCTTCGCCATATTGGCTTTATCAGCTTGTATTTTGGCTTGATTAAGTTGTTCAATTAACTTCATATCGGGGTTTTCAATCGTAAAGTACATAAAGAATATTACTAAAAATTCAATCGAAGTAATAAAAGTTACTTCTGGATACACTTTTTGTACCAAGGCCATTACACCCGATAAACACATAAATGATAATAAAGGAATAAACTTAGTAGCTTTAATTCTTTTAAAATTTTTAAGTGTCGTAATTAACCATACTACCATAGCTAAAGTAGAAATACCAAAAACAAAGTTTACTGCTAACCCAGTCGCATGTCCTACAGCTGTTTCAATAGGTAAGATTGCCATTATTATAAGACTAAGTATATAAATAACGATAGTTATTTTTTTTAATCCATTATAATATTTTGGTTTGTCATTTTTACCACTCATATAACAAACAGCATAAATATATAACGACATAAAGAAAACAAAAGAGATTAAATATGCTAAATAAAATTTCGTAATAGTTGCTGGTATAGCCTTTATCGGGTTATTTGATACTAAAATACACACTAATTCTAAAATAAGTCCAATTAAATTCAAAGGTAATAATATGGAAAATACTGTTGTTTCCTTTAAATCTATATGACTCTTAGAATAATATATAATATTTAATACAATCGAATACACTATCGAAAATATAATAAAACTTAAACTTATCGTTGACATATAAAAACCTCTATTCTAATGATATTATAACAACACCCCATAAAAAAATCTACCTAAATCTAGGTAGAAAATTTATTTTTCTAATTTTAAAGTCATAGTTTTTTCTAAACTTGGAGTATATAAAGCTTTTAACGCTTTTCTATCTGCTTTACCTGAAGGCGCTAATGGAACACCTAGACTTGGATCAACTTGTTTAATAATAACATTATCCATAACTTCTTTATTAAATACTTTGTTTAAACGATTATAAATACTTTCTTCTAATCCTTTAAAGTTTTCTTTACTAAATGGACTTTGTTCTACAAATATTACTAATTCATTACTCTCTTCATAGAAGAATGCATGTGCTGCTAAAATATTCTTTGTATCTTTTTGAACAACATCTTCAAACTTAAATACTGGTATTTTAATATCTCCTAGTATAAAATCATCATGTAATCTACCAGCCATTCTTATACTGCCTTTATTATTTAATTTAATACCATAAGCTCCTACCTTTAACCATTTATTGCCCTTATAATCATACATAAAACAGTCTTTGTCTAATTCTTTTTCATAATAATATCCACTCATATTACATGGACTAGATACAATAATCATACCTTCTTGTCCAATCTCACAAGAATTACCATTTTCATCAATCACATCAACTAATGCCATACCGGCAGTTTGAAGTCCAATCTCTTTATGTTTAAAGAAAGATAATTTACGCATATGTTCTTTAAATAAAGTAAAGAAAATACCCGAAGTTTCTGAAGTTCCTCCTCCAATTGAGTATGATACTGGACCTAGTGGTCGAGGTAACTTATCAATTCCAAAATCATGTTCTCTTGCTACTTTATTAAAATATTTTTCTTGTCCTGGTTTTAACTCTTCTCCGGTTACAGTTGGAATAGCTAAATAAGGAAATTTTACATGTTTCCAATTTTCATCAAAAGTCAAAAGATTAGCTAAATAAGTGTTAAAACCTGGACTTGCACATACTTGGTTTGGTTTATTAATTAATAATGTATAAGGATAGGCTTCTTTTTGATATATTGGTTCTGGGGCCACCGTACATTGTTCAAAGAATACATCCGAATATGATGTTGTTAAAACAACATGAGTATAAGTTGGAATATGGGCTAAAATGGTCATATTTCTCATTTTAGGCATACCTGAAACATCATGATCTTTAAATCTTGATATTGTCATATAACTTCTTACTGGTTGTAATATTGCCTTAGGGCGTCCGGTTGATCCACTAGAATAAGTTATAGTAAAAGGATCATATAAACTAACACAAGCATGAACATTCGCCATTGAAATATTATCCCCTAACTTTTTAAACTCTCTAACATCCATAACATTCTTACTTGTATAATCTTTAATCTCATTAATTCTATTAACAAAAGGATAGAACTTATCATCAATTTCCTTATAAGGGTCCACTGGCTCTCCCTTTAAATTTTTATATAACGAATCAGTTACTGAGAAAACCACAATATTACTAGCGTTACTCTCTTCTAAAGCTTCTTTCATTAAGGGATATTCTTTATCCGTTACAAAGACATTCTTACTTTTACTATGGTTAATAATAAATTTTAAATAATCTTTATCAGCCCATTCGGGAAAAGAATTTAAAATGCCCCCTATCATACTAACGGCTAACATCATATAAGCAAACTCTGGAGTATTACTCATACAAACAGGTACTTCGTCTCCCTTAGAATACCCTAAAGCCCTTAAGGCTTTAGCATACTTAGTAGCTTCATCAAACATTTCTTGATATGTTATCTTAACGCCACGATACTTAATAGCGATGCTACTTAAGTTATTTTTATTACGCATCATTACTTCTTGTGCCCAAGAATGATTATGATTTAATTCTAAATCATTTAATACTTTTTGTGCTTTTTTACTTATCATAATTTTTCTCCTGTTTTTAATATAGTGTATTTCTCGTATTATTGCAAGGAAAAAGTACCAGAATAATACATTTTAATTAAATATTCTTTGAAATATCTCTATATAATTAGATACTGGTATTATATCTAAATTATTTCTTACCTTCTTTGGTATTTCATCTAAATCATTTATATTACCACTGGGAATAAAGACTTGTTTAATATTACTATTATAAGCTCCCAAAATTTTTTCTTTTAACCCCCCAATAGTCAAAATATCTCCTCTTAAGGTTATTTCACCTGTCATCGCAATATCTTCAGGAATATTTTTATTCAAAATCAAACTTAGTATTGATGTTACAATTGAAGCCCCGGAAGAAGGTCCGTCTTTAGGTACTGCTCCTTCTAAAAAATGAATATGAATATCTTTATGTTCAAAATGACAATTACTAACTTGAAAAATATCTTTATTACTCTTTATATAAGATAAAGCTACCTGAACTGACTCGGCTGTAACCTTACCTAAAGACCCACTCGCTATAATTTTTCCTTCACCATCATAAAGACAAGACTCAATAGGAATAACTACTCCTCCCATTGGTGTATAAGCCAAAGCATTACACAACCCCGGTCTTAAAGTACTATTTATAATAGTCTGATACTTAGGTTTACCTAAGTATTTAACAATATCTTTTAACCCTAAAACGCGATGTATTTCTTTATCGTCATATTCAATAATTACTTTTCTTATTATCGTATTTAAATTTCTTTTTAACTCTCTAAGTCCAGCTTCTTTCGTATATTTATTAACTATTTCTAATATCGTTTCATCATTAAACTTAATATTCTTTCCCGTAAGATTATATTCTTTTAAGATATTAGGTATTAAATACTTACGAGCAATATCAGCTTTTTCAAACTCCGTATAACTAGATAACTCAATTATTTCTAATCTATCTTTTAGTACTTTAGGAATAGCCGTCTCATCATTAGCAGTCAAAATAAACAATACTTTCGAAATATCAAAAGGCTCTTCAATGTAATTATCAGTAAACATCATATTTTGTTCTGGATCTAATATTTCTAACATCGAACTAGCCGGATCTCCTTGATAGTTCTTCACCATTTTATCAATTTCATCAATCAAAATTACTGGGTTATTAACGCCACACTTCAATAATGCTTGCATAATCTTTCCTGGACTACTGCCTATATAAGTACGTCTATTTCCCATAAGTTCATTAGTATCATTTAACCCACCAACACTTATTTTATAGAACTCTTTATGTAAGGACTTGGCTACATTCATACCAAAAGATGTTTTTCCAACTCCTGGTGGTCCCACTAAACATATAATTGGACTTTTAATATTTGGATTACGTTTTTTTACTGCTACATACTCTAATATTCTAGCTTTCGCATTAGAAAGTCCATAATGGGTTTTATCTAAGTTATGTTTAATTTTAGCTAAATCTAAGCAATCACTACTAGCGTTATTCCAAGGTAAGTTTAACACTGTATCTAAGTAATTTCTTATTACACTCATTTCCGGGTGATTATCTTGAATATTACTTAATTTATGTATTTCATCTAATAATTTATTTTTCGTCTTATTACTTAATTTTAAACTCTCTAACTTTTGTAAATATTCTTGTTTTATATCTACATTATCATCTTTATCTATACCCAACTCTTTTTGTATATAAGAAAGTTTCTCTTTTAATATATATTCTTTCTGGTTATTTTCTAACTCTTTAGTAATAGTAGCGTCCATCTTTTTATCTAAAGCAATTATTTCTAACTCCACAGCAATATCATATATTAATTGGTTGGCTCTTTTTACCGGGTCAACTTCTTCCATATAATATATTTTCTTCTCTAATTGCAATGGAATAAAAGACGCTATTATATCAGTTAACTTATAAAGGTCAGTTACTTCTTTTAATGAATTATTAATACTATTAGAAACATTAGAAGATTCATTTAAGTAACGATTAGTAATTTTTACTAATTTTCTTCTTAATGCTGTTTGTTCTACTAAATCACTTTTAGGTATTTCTATTACTTTAACATTAGCCATTAATATTTCTTTATCATCATCAAAATTACGATATTCAAAGATATTAACTCGGTTTATTCCTATTAAAGTAACTCTTATATTACCATTAGGTAATACTATCTTTGACTTAATATGCCCAACTACTCCCACTAATGGTAAGTCATTTATATCGGGTGATTCTTCTAAAGCATCTTTGGGGCACACAATTAAAAGATCCCCATTATGATGTTTAAAAGCTAAGGTCAAAAGTTTTTTCGACAAGCTATTGGAGAGTTCTACTTTAACTTCCTGATTTGGAAGGGTGATTAGGTCCTTAAGAAGCATTACTGGTAGATAATTGTTCATAAGTCACCCTCTCTCAATAAACTAATTTATTTAATATAGTACCAGTATCTCCAAGTTTTTTCAAGTGAATTCCATGTTTTTATGAAAATTTTTTCCATGAAAAAAGCCATCTAATTATGATGTAATCTTAAGACAGCTTTCTTTTTATCAATTATCTTTTTAGGAAAAACCAAATCAGGTTCTAAAGTAGCATAAAAATCCACAATATTCCAAGTACCAGGAATAGTTTGAACTATTAAATAATCTTCATTATTCTTCCCAATACCAGGATAATATACTTTATAAACATCATATAATTCATATGGTGTATAGCTAACTTTCATACTCTGTTTTAATCTTCCTTGTAAATCCATAATAAACTCTTTAAAACCCATTGGCGTATTTATATATAATCCATGTTGCATCTTCATTCTAACTATATTCTTAGTTAAATCATAATGTATTAAAGCTTTCTTCTTATCAGATATCTTCTTATAATCAAAACCATCAAAGAATATATTATATTTTAAACTTAAAGCCATAATATGATAATCTAATAAATCTTTCCGATAAAAGTTAGAACTATTCTTTAAGTAATTAAGTATCTCTATTGCTTTAATATCATTCCCAAGTAACACATAACAATCTACAATATTTAACAAAGTTGGCATAAAACCTTCTCTATCATAATACTCTTGGTAGTTTTCTAACGCTTTCTCATAATTACCAACGGCAAAGTATAAAGACCCTAATATATCATAAGTATCTCTTAATTTACTCTTATCTTTAATTTGTTCAAAAGTCTCAATTGCTTTAACTCCATTACTTAATTTAATATATGCAACACCTTGTTTTAACAAAGCTTTAGCTCTAATATTTACATCATTAGAATTAAGATTATTTTCTAAATAAGTAAGTTCTTTTTCATAATCACCTTTTAAATAGAAAATACTAGCTAAAAGATTATCCTTCATTTCTTGATCCTTCAAAGTTATAATCTTAAGTTCATTAATTAGACCATAAGCTTTATTATAATCGCCCTCTAAAATAGCAATCTTAGTTAACCCAATAACTCCTAAGTTTTTATCTTTATCACTACCATCAAATAAACGATTATAATATTCACTCGCCTTATCATAGTTACCTAACTCTACATTAACATACGCCATTTCATTTATGACAAACAGATTATCTGGTTCGATACTTAAACATTCTTCATAACGCTTTAAGGCTTCTTTATATTGACGATATTTGCTATATAGCTTAGCTTCCTTATAAACATCCATAAACTCTGGTAAGCCCGAAGCCATTCTCTTATTTAAATCACGTAATCTGTCACTTGCAATCGCACTATATTTATAATCTTTCGAATTCTTAATTTGTTCTAAGTACATCTTGGCCTCTTGTTTATCACCTTTGTTTAAGTAGTCTTTTGCAATAATTAACTTCACACGACATTGAAAATGATCATCCCCTACAGTCCTCAACTTTTTCAAGTTCTCTAAAACTACTTCTTCCTTAATTCGTTCATTAATATAACGATTAGTAATTTGAAATAATACTTCAATATCATCTTTATTATCATTATATATTTGTTCTAAAACTTCTGTTGTTATTTTACTATAATCTATATACATAATATCCCCTTAATTAGATTTACGTTTTTTTAATACATAACAATCGTCCATAAAACTATCATATTTAATACTTTCCTTTTGATTTATAGAAATGCTCCCCGCTTCAAAGGTTGTCTCTCGTACAATTTTATCTTCTTTCGGTTTAATTATTACTAACTCAGTTATTGGTAAATTAACCCCAATTTTAGTGATTTGTAAATAAATACATATCTGACACTTTCTAACCTGAATAATACCCCTAAAAGCCTTATTATAAGGTTTTGAAGAAGCTAGACCATTTACTTCATATATGCCTCTACCCGGTTCAAAATTAAAATTACATGCCACCAAGATATCGTCTTGTAAATCATTAACATAACCCAAGATATTAACTAAACTTTGGGTCTTCATTACATTATGTTCACAATATGCTTTATTAAACTTAAAATACTCCTGATGAGGATCGACAATCTCTACATTAATTTTCTCCATAATGTCCCTTTTTCAAAATTAATCTCATAGAGTCGTCTTTATGTTCCTGATAAAATTTCGTATCAAATAATCTATCTTTAACATCATCCTTAGACACCCTATTATCTTTAATACTTTGTAATAACTCTTTCTCTTTTAATAATCTTTCTTTTAAAGTTTGTCTATTATCTTGTAACTCATTATCTCTTACTTTATCATTAGTCTCTTTTATATCACGAGCAATATAACTACCCAAAGTAGCTACCTCCGCACCAATTGCTAAATCAGTTAAAAACTTAATACTCTTATTAATATCATTAATATCTAAAATAGGTAATTTTATAAATGATAATATATTTTCTAATGTATGATAATCACTTAGTAAGAAACATCCACCTACTGATAAAGCCATTATCCATACTTTAACCTTTCCCATTAAAGATGATTTAGCACTATTACCCTTAGAAGCACTATAAAAACCTACTCCTAGTATTCCTAATTCTAATAGTAAAGGATAAATCATATTTGGCGTAATAGTTAGAAGTAACCCTAAAGATACTAAAGTAAATATCTTATCTACCATTCCATCTAATATAGCTCCAAAAAACGTTGAGCAATTAAACTTACGTGCTAAAAAACCATCTATAAAATCTGTTGCAATAAACCCTAAAAAAGAAAGTCCCATTACTGCTGGTCCAAAATTAAAGAAAATTGGAATTAAAAGAAGAGCGCCTACTCCCCTTAATGCTGTAATAAGATTAACTATAACCTTCTTTGTATTCATATATACCCCCATAAAGTGCCTATATCATACATCAAGTTTCTTAATAAGTCAACTAATCCCTAATATTACTATATAATAAACTATATGTTACATTTAAATAATTATAATTAATACTAGTAATATCCTTAGTATCTACACTAACCTCAATATGAATATCCTCTAAATTATAAGTACTATCATAAATATACTTTTTTAAATTATCTTCTTCTTTAATCGTATATTTAATATTCTTTAAATAGTTATATAAATTATTAGGGTTTAAAAATTCATATAAAATATCCCCATATATATCTACTGTCTCATTAGTATTTATATCTATCGTATTAATTCCATTATTTACATAGTTAATTACTTCGTCTTTATATATCTTAGTTCCTGTATTAACACTACCCTCTACAGTCCCCGTATAATAAGTCTTATCTTCCCCGTTAGTAATAACATAATTATATTCATAGTTATTTGCGTTTAATCTTTCAAAGCCTTTATCTACGGTTATATATTGAGGTTTTATTTCTTCAATATCTGTCCTTTTACTAGAGTTTATCTTAATTGCAATAAGAAAAATAAAAATAAATACTAACCATAATACTAAGTATAAAACACTTTGCTCCCTCGTTCGTTCTTTTTCTTTAAACATTACTTAATACTCCTACTTTTAAATTCTTCTATATCTATTCCATTTAAAAAATCTTTTATATCCATAATCTTTTTACCCGCTGGTTTAATTTTAGTTACATAATAAGTTCCATCAAGACATCCTATCCCTAGTACTTTCTTACTTATATCACTAATCATACCAGGATTTCCTATGCCTTTTACAAAATATCCTGCTACTATCTTATACTCCGTATCTCCAATAATAGTATTAGCTAAAGGCCAAGAATATAAACCACGTACTAATCTATCAATTTCAATACCCCTCTTATTAAAATCAATATGTTCTTCTTTTCTTGTAATATTATAACCATATGTTGCTTCCGTCTCATTTTGTTTTATTCTTCTATTAGTACCAGTTACTATACTTGGTAGTGTATCAATTAATAATTTAGCTCCCAACTCCCTTAAAGTATCATGAATATCCTCTGTTGTATCACTACTCTTAATATCATAACTAATCGTACTAATAATATCCCCAGTATCCATCGCTTCATCCATATACATAATAGTAACCCCAGTTTTATCTAAACCATCAATTATAGCATGATGTAATGGTGCTCCACCTCTTAATTTAGGTAAAAGCGATGCATGAACATTTATACATCCTAATCTTGGTAAATCAAGTAATACTTTAGGTATAATCTGTCCATAAGCACAAGTTATAATAATATCTGGTTTAACTTCTAGTATTCTTTCATAGTCATTTTTAATTTTTTCTGGTTGGAATACTGGAATACCGTATTTATCTGCTACTTCATGAATTGGTGTTTTAGTTAATATTTGTTTTCTTCCTACTTTTTTATCTGGTTGGGACACAACTAAAACTACATTAGTATTTTGGATTAATGTTTCTAATATTGGTACTGCAAAATCTGGTGTTCCCATAAAACATACTCGTAAAT
>OLGZ01001503.1_pt1 | contig 13150 bp, 8 predicted proteins | sample 1605981 | NCBI WGS metagenome assembly OLGZ01 (sample SAMN03283291) | human gut metagenome | biome: human-associated habitat; material: feces | host: Homo sapiens | place: Peru | collected 2012 | reverse complement strand
CCAGTTTATTCTGCTTCAAGATACGAAGCTGATGTGAGATTGCGGACTGTGTCATGCCAAGTGCTTCCGCCAGATCACACACGCACACCTCTGCCTCGAATAATACGAACAAAATCCGTATTCTCGTCGAATCGCCAAACACCTTGAAGAGCTCTGCCAGATCATACAACTCTGTCTCACTTGGCAACTTCTCATTCACAATCTTCAGCAGATCCTTGTGTACCTCGTGACTCTCACAACATTCAATCATTTTCTGTGTATGTGCCATAGAATCCTCATTTCAAACTATAATTTCTTAACAAATAACGTACGGATTGCATTTAACACTGCCAGTATCATAACTCCGACATCTGCAAAAATGGCAAACCACATATTTGCAATACCAAGTGCACCGAGTACCAGACAGATTACTTTAATGCCAATCGCGAAATAAATATTCTCATATACGATACGAAGACATTTTCTTGAGATCCGGATCGCCTTCGAGATCTTCAGTGGATCGTCGTCCATCAATACGATGTCGGCAGCTTCGATCGCTGCGTCGGAACCAAGCGCGCCCATCGCAATACCGATATCGGCACGTGAGAGAACTGGTGCGTCGTTGATTCCATCACCCACAAATGCAAGTTTATCCTTTTCCGACTTTTTCGTCAAGAGTTCTTCAACCTTTTCTACCTTATCGCCCGGAAGCAACTCACTGCATACCTCATCGATTCCAAGCTGTGCGGCTACATGATCTGCCACATTCTTGGCATCTCCGGTCAGCATAACGGTCTTCTCAATACCAGACTTCTTCAGTGCGGCGATTGCCTCTGCCGCATGCTCCTTGATGACATCGGAGATCAGAATATGTCCGGCATATTTACCATCAATCGCTACATGAACAATCGTTCCAACATGGCTGCAGTCGTGATACTCGATACCGAGCTTCTTCATAAGCTTTGCATTTCCAGCTGCAACAACCTTTCCGTCCACCTTTGCTGTCAGACCATGACCACCGATCTCCTCCACGTCGCTGACACGATTCTTATCAATCGGCTTGCCATAGGCGCGCTGTAAGCTCTTGCTGATCGGATGAGTGGAATAGCTCTCTGCAAGGGCTGCATATTCGAGCAGTTCCTCATCCTTATATGGGCTGTGATGGATACCATTTACTTCAAATACGCCCTTCGTCATCGTACCGGTCTTATCAAATACGACGATCTTCGTCTGCGACAATGTCTCTAAGAAGCTTGAGCCTTTAACAAGGACACCTTCCCGGCTCGCGCCGCCGATGCCTGCGAAGAAGCTGAGCGGAATACTGATTACCAGCGCACACGGACAGCTGATTACAAGGAATGTCAGGGCACGGTATACCCAGTCGCCCCATTCCGGCGCAAGCCCCATAAATACCATCCGCACGATCGGTGGTAAAATAGCAAGTGCCAGAGCACCATAGCAGACTGCCGGTGTATAAACCTTCGCAAACTTCGAGATAAAGTTCTCGGAACGTGATTTTCTCGAGCTCGCATTCTCCACAAGTTCCAAAATCTTTGATACTGTCGACTCGCCGAATTCCTTCGTCGTACGGATCTTCAAAAGTCCGGTCATGTTGATACATCCACTGATGATCTCATCGTCCACGCTGACTTCCCGCGGTACGCTCTCACCCGTCAGTGCACTTGTATTCAAGGACGATGTTCCCTCGACAACGACACCATCGATTGGCACCTTCTCACCCGGCTGTACAACGATAACCGTACCGATCTCGATCTCATCCGGATCAACCTGCTCAAGCTCTCCGTCCTTCTCTACATTTGCATAATCCGGGCGGATATCCATCAGATCACTGATGTTCCGGCGGCTCTTACCAACGGCGTAGCTCTGAAACAGCTCTCCAATCTGATAGAAGAGCATAACCGCAGTGCCTTCCTTGTAATCACCAAGTGCGATCGCACCGATGGTAGCAACTGCCATCAGGAAATTCTCATCGAAAATCTGTCGGTTCAAAATTCCCTTTCCTGCCTTCTTCAGGATATCATATCCGATTACCAAATACGGAATCATATACAGTCCGAACCGCACGTATCCTTTCACCGGGATAAACTGCAAAGCGATCACCAATACTGCTGCAATAATAATCCGAACCAATACCTTCTTCTGCTTCTTCGTCATAGCCGTCACTTCCTATCTCTGTCTGCTTCTTCTACTTACTTATGCACACCTGCTGCATCTGTGCGGATCTCTTATAAGAATATCTCGCAGTCATCCTCTACCTTCTTGCAGTTCTTCAGAACGTCCTTCATAACTGCCTTTGCATCTGCACCTTCTTCAAACTCTACGATCATCTTGAGTGCCATAAAGTTTACAGTTGCGTCCTTGACACCAGCTGTATTCTTAGCAGCGTCCTCCATCTTATTTGCACAGTTTGCACAATCAACATCAATTTTGTAAGTTTTCTTCATCATCGTATCTCCTTTTTTCTCGATATCATATGAACAATTATTCATATGTTTTTGTTTATTATAGCATTCCTTTTTCAGATGTCAACTATCAATTTCCATTTTTTTCTGTTTTTTTATCACGCAGATCATTATGACAAGCAGGCTCAAAAATGCTGCCAGACTTCCAGCCGCTCCCAGACTGATTCCACGCCCGGATAAATCAAATTTTGCACTCACGCCAAGTACAGCTGTCACCGCTAACAGAATTCCGATCAATCCCTCTCCGGCAATCAGTCCGGAAGAAAATAAAATTCCATCCTGCACATACGCCTCGTTCTTTTTCCTTTCATAAAACGCGCGCAGCAGACCGCCAACCATGATCGCTGTTGACAGATGAATCGGCAGATACAATCCGATAGAAAAAGGAAGTACCGGAATCCCAACGATCTCAACCGCAACTGCGATAAATACGCCGATCAGAATCAGTCCCCACGGCAGATAATCTCCCATCACTCCTTCTACAACCAGCTTCATCAATGTCGCCTGTGGTGCCGGAAGCTCCGGATCACCGAAGCTCCATGCCGCCTGCAGCAAATATAGCACACCTCCGATTGCAAGTCCGGATACAACCGCACCGATCAGTTCCCCGACCTGCTGTTTCCATGGTGTCGCCCCGACGATAAAACCAGTTTTCAAATCTTGCGACGTATCCCCTGCCATTGCCGCGACAATACAGATCACCGTTCCCATTGAGATTGCAACTGTCATTCCTTTTAATCCGGTCTGCCCGGTTAATTTCAGCACAAAGGATGCAAGCAGCAATGTCGCGATCGCCATGCCGGATACCGGATTGTTCGAAGAACCGACAAGCCCGACCATCCGCGCGCTGACAGTCGCAAAGAAGAATCCAAACACGGCAATAAAAAGTGCCATCGGCACAGACAGCCGGATCTGTGGCATCACACACAGGAACAACAGGATTGCCACAATTCCAATGATCACATACCGCATTGGAATATCACGTTCTGTCCGTTCCCTTCCTGTATTCCCATAGCCACGCACTGCCTTACGGAAGGTCGTCACGATCAATGGCAACGTCTTTACAAGGCTGATAATTCCGCCTGCCGCAACTGCTCCGGCTCCAATATAGCGGATATAGTTTCCCCACAATTCCCATGTGGTTAATGTGCCGATTGCTCTCGTCGCTGGAAACAAGATATTATCCCCACCAACCAACACGAACGCTGGCATCAGCACGAGCCAGCCAAGTACCGCCCCGCTTAACAGATACGAGGACACACGCGCGCCGCAGATATATCCAACACCGACCAATGCCGGTAGCACGTCGATACCAAAGCCTGCCCCACGCAGCTTCCGGCTTTCAAAATCGACTTCACTTGGAAACAACTTCAATCCGTCTGCTAAAAATTTATAGACAGCTGCCGCGAGCAATCCTTTTAATACCTTCTTTGCTTTCGCGCCACCCTCTTCTCCAGCAAGCAGCACCTTCGAACATGCCGTTCCCTCCGGGTATGGCAGACGGTCATGTTCTTCCACGATCAGCGCGTGGCGAAGCGGCACCATGAAAAGCACGCCAAGCAGACCGCCGCTTATGGCAAGCATCGCGATCGTAAAAAAAGACGGCATCGCCGTGCCATGCTCCTTCGCCCACATAAACAACGCTGGAAGCGTAAAGATTGCACCTGCCGCCAGCGATTCTCCGGCGGAGCCGATTGTCTGTACCATGTTATTTTCCAGAATCGAATCCCGCTTTAACAACAGCCGCACAATCCCCATCGAGATCACGGCTGCCGGAATGGATGCGGATACCGTCATACCGACACGCAGCCCCAGATAGGCATTGGCACCACCAAATACAACGGCAAGTAAAATTCCTAAAATAAAAGCTGTCGGTGTAAATTCAGTTGTTTTTTTCATTGTCTGTTTCTCCCTGTTTTTATACTTCTTCACAGATACAGTTTTTCCCATTTTTCCTGCATACATACATTGACTTTTTCCGTCCATCTTATGTATAATTGTAAATAAAAAAAGCGCGAATGGCAGACACATTTCACGACAGAAGGGAGCGTATATTTATGAACAAACAGGTCATTATTTCAATCGGACGAGAGTATGGAAGCGGCGGACATGTAATCGCAGAAATGATCGCCAAGCATTACAATATTCCACTTTATGACAGAAATATTCTCGACGAGCTTTCCAAGGAAACTGGAAATTCTTACGATGTCTATAAGAAATACGACGAAAAGCCAGCAAATCCTTTTATCACCAGAACGGTACTCGGACAGTCAAACTCCGTAGAAAAGATTATTGCAGAAATGCAGTTTAATTTCCTGAAGGAAAAGGCAGAAAGCGGAGAATCCTATGTAGTACTCGGTCGTTGTGCCGAGGACATCTTACAGGATAATGATGGACTGATCTCCATCTTCCTTGTCGGCGACACCGATGTGAAGCAGAAGCGAATCATGGAAGTCAAGCATGTATCCGCAGACGAGGCGCTCACAAAAATGAAACGCCACGATAAAAGCCGGAAGCAGTATCACAATTCCTTCTCCTCTGGCAAATGGGGCGATTCCCGGTACTATGATGTCTGCATCAATACCAGCCGCCTTGGTCTGAAAGCTTCAGCAGAAGAACTGATTCGCTATATCGACGCCAGAGTGGCTGCCATGTAATCTGTTTCATCCGCACAATACACGAATATGTTTACACATAAAAAGAGCCTTGCAATCTGCAAGACTCTTTTTTGATTTGTTATTTTATTTAATAATACATGCTCTGCCATCGTTCAAAGGCGTTGCACTCGGTGCTTTGCCTCCCTTTGGTACGAGCACGATCTGAATTCCTTCCAGACGCTTTGCATATCCAACTGTTCCAGCTGTCTGCCCATTCTTCGCCCAGTTCAACCAGCCGAAAGTCTGTGCGTGTACACGGTAGTATACATCATATTTCTCAGCAAGTTCACCAGTCAGTTTGATCTCGATTGCCTCCAGACGCTTCGCCTGTCCAGTCGTTCCGCTGACTACGCCATCGCTAACCCAAGGCTGCCATCCCAATTTCTGCACATGCGTATGATAAGTCACACCACCATCTACACCAAGTGCGTCATTGTTGACCTGAATCCGGATTGCCTCCAGCCGCTTTGCTTCTCCATATGTTCCAGAGAAGGAACCGTCTGATACAAATTGCTGGTTGCCATAGGTCTGCACATGCGTTGCATAATTGATCAAGCCCGGCTGATCACTCTTCGATGCAGCCTTTCCGTACTGTACATAAGAAACAGCGCTGGTTCCCGAAGATGGCGTCATCCCCTTCGGTACTACGTAAATCTGGATTGCTTCCAGACGCTTTGCAAATCCTGACGTACCAGCCGTTTCACCATTCTTTGCCCAGCCAAGCCAGCCAAAGGTCTGTGCATGTACACGATAATACACATCGAATTTGTCTGCGTCGTTTCCTGTTAATTTGATACGGATTGCTTCCAGACGTTTGGCCTGTCCAGTTGTTCCGCTTAAAGCTCCATCATCGACCCAATTACCCCAGCCTAAGGTCTGTACATGTGTCTGATATGTAACACCCAAATCATACTCGCCACCGACCTTAATCTTGATTGCCTCCAGGCGCTTGCCAAGTCCGGTCGTTCCGCTTGTCATACCGTTAAATTTATCTGCCTGCCAGCCATAACTCTGTACATGTGTGCTATACGCTACATTCAGGAACGAATTTGCTGTACTGGATGTCTTTTTTACCGTACAGAATTTGTACATATAATCATTTACAATACTATATCCATAATTTGATGCAGTTGCCCAGCCCTTTCCCCAAGGGTTTTCCTGAATACCCAAGTACTCTACAAAAGTTGCACAGCCTCTTGTCACATACTGGAATCTCGGATCAACCACTGCATTTTTCAGATCTTCCTGTGAAGCGTATGCCTTCAGATGCTGTACCTGTGCACGTACTCCCAGACGTACCGAACCAAATGCCTGTCCAGCAGCGCCGCCTCCGGTTGCGCCCAGTCCACAGAAATTATACTGCTCAATCTTTACATCGCCGCCGAATCGCAGGAATCCGGTTTCTTTCATTGCCTGTGCAAATACAACACCCGGATCTACGCCCTCTGCAACTGCCTCGTCGTAAAAGATCTGGCAAAATGTCTGCAATGGATTGGACGATGCTTTGATCTCTGTATCATGCTCCTGATAATAAGTTGGGAACGTTGCATTGGACTTGTAATACGATACCATACGATCAACCGATGTCGTCGGAGTCGTCATGATTGGTGTCAATGCTTCGGACGTACCACCGTCATATGCTGTACGGATCGTATCCGCGATTGTCGCCTTAGAACCGTAATTTCCGTTCTTGGACAATCCATAATATTCTGCAATGGCGGTTGCATCTGCGTATCCCATCTGCTTTACTTTATCTTCTCTTGCAAGGAAGTTATATACATCGCCAGAATTATCGATAAATGCATGCTCGATCAAAACTGCCGGGAAACCAGCTTCCTTAGAACGCTTGATAACGCCTAAGTAATCCGATGGTGAACCATCTGGGTACTGGCTGCCGTCCTCTGTATTCCGGATCTTGATTCCTCTGTTATATAGGCCAAGTGCTACCAGCTTCTGCTGGATTACTTCTGCCAGTTCTTTTCCTTCTGTTCCGATACCCGGTATGTAATTGCCGTTTGGATAATACACCTCGGCACCGCCATGTTGTCCACCAACAGCATTGATATGAATGCTGACAAACACATCTGGATTAAATTTCTTTGCATACGCTACGCGATTAGCAAGATTATTGTCCGTATCTGCAGTTCTTGTCATGTATACTTCAACATGGCTATACTCTTCCAGCTTTGACTTGCAATACTGCGCAATTTTCAACGTCAAATCCGCTTCTCTCAAGCCATATTTACATGCACCCGGATCAGAACCACCATGTCCCGGATCAAGCACAACAACCAGATTCGGGTTGGCTGTCGACTGTGTTGCGATTCCGCTGTCTGCAACACTGTCATCGGCTTCCTGTAAAGCTTCGGTCAGAGAATCAAAAGTCATCTCCTGTCCTTCGGCATCCAGCACGGTAATTCCGTCTTCGCCGCAGGCTTCCTCTGCATCCTGCTCTGCCTGTTCATCCACGACATAGGCATCCGCCTCAGAATCAACATCCGTATTGATACCAAATTTGGCTTCAATTCCGGTATCCACCATACGAACGATTCGTTTCTCTCCGTCTGCAACTACCTCAATCGTGGTTACTTCATATTCTCCGCTCGGCTGGGTATCATCAAACTCCATGTTAAACAGCAGGCTTCCCTCGTCTACCGTATCCGCGGTCACTTCATAGGAAGTACCAGTCTCCACATTGACGTAAGTCAAAACCGCATCCGAAAGCTTCTCCGTCCCGTCTCCTACATCTGCCAGAACAAACTGGCTTCCCGGGGTACATACGACCGGACTTCCGACGACCAGATAATTCAACTGCTCTTCTGCCTGTGCCATCGAGACTGGTTCTGCTGCGCGAATCGGGACTCCATTTCCCGCAAGCAGCATACCCGCTGTCAAAATGGCTGCAAGAATCTTCTTACTCTTTTTGAAGCGTATCATGTTACTCTCTCCTTCGTTTTCTACTATAATCCAAAAAACACCATTCCGATTATAATATCATTTTTGTCAGATAGCAATGATTACGCATCCCTTTTTCGTCATTTTCTTGTAAATTTCCTGTAATTTTCACTATCGACGTAGTTTTCTCTTCCGTTTATAGCCGGTATACTTCTGTTTTTTCTCGTAACGTGCCCGTAACTTCTCCGCAATCAGCGTGAGATACCGGAATAAGGATTCCGCCGCAAATCCGAACACAACCATCAACAATATACACCGATTTGACATATCACTTAGTGCAAACAGCTTCTTCAAGAATATCCCGGAGAATACAAGTCCGAATATATTCAGGAAGATCACGCCGTACTTCATCTTATTGAGCGGTTCGCTGATCTTAAATAAGATCATAAATCCAACAACCGACAAAACCAGTGTTGCGGCTGTCGCCACACTCGCATCCGGTAGTCCAAATACCGATCCAAGCATGACAAGGGCTCCGACTGCAATCACATCGGTCAGACCGCCCGGCAGTGCCTTAAGCAGCACATTCGTGATAAACCTGCCTTCGATCCGGTTCTTGTTCGGCTCTAATGCAAGCAGGAATCCCGGTGCGCCGATTGTGAACATACTGATCAAGGATACCTGCGCCGGTTCGAGCGGATATGTGATCATCAAAACCATCGAGAATACTGCCATCAACAGAGAAAATATATTCTTTACAAGGAACAGACTCGCTGACCGCTGTACGTTGTTAACGACACGCCTGCCTTCATACACAACATCCGGCATATGTGCAAAATCCGAATCCAGCAATACAACCTGTGCTGCCTGCGCTGCTGCCTCACTTCCCGATGCCATCGCCACGCTGCAGTCTGCATCCTTCATCGCTAAGATATCATTGACACCATCGCCGGTCATCGCAACTGTATGTCCTTTGATCTGCAATGCCTTCACAAGCTTCTGTTTCTGCTTCGGTGTCACACGTCCAAAGACCGTGTACTGCTCGACCGCATCCCTAAGCTTCGCCGCTGTATCAAGCGTGGTCGCATCCACGTAATTCTCTGCACCTGGGATTCCAGCCTGCAGCGCAACTTCAGAAACCGTCCCCGGATTATCACCGGAGATCACCTTGATTGCTACGCCCTGATCGTTAAAATATTCGAATGTCTGCTTCGCATTTGCTCGGATTGGGTTCGCAAGCACGACAAAGCCAAGCGGAATCACTTCCCCGGTAAGTCCATGCTTTAAGTCGGTTCCTGCATATTTCGCAAAAATCAGGACACGGTCACCGGATTTTGTAAAGGTTGAAATTTCTTTTTCCACGGCTGCATACGCATCACCCATGACAAATTCCGGCGCACCTAATATATACGTTCCCTCGGTAAATACGATTGCGCCGTATTTCGTTGTCGAAGAAAACGGATACCGTTCCACGACCGTCCGGCCTGGTGCCGCACCATCGTTTCCGGCAAATGTCCGGAGTGCCTGCATCGTCGCATTGTTGTCGTTCGATGCAAGGGTATAATCCACAAGTAATTCCTGTAATTCCTCCGGCGTGTGCAGCAGATTCTTCCCATTCTTACTGCATATGATCTGCTTGACATTCATCGTCGGCTCGGTGATTGTTCCGGTCTTGTCCACACACAGCACATCAACACGCGCAAGTGCTTCGATGCTCTTCATATCATGCAGCAGCACCTTCCGGCTGGCAAGCTTCATGGTGCTGAGTGCCAGTGCGATTGTCGTAAGTAAATATAATCCCTCCGGGATCATACCGATGATCGCGGCAACCGTCGCTGTTACACTCCGCCGGATCGTCTCGTGATTGACAAAATGGCTCTGATAAAACAGCAGAAGTCCAATTGGGATGATCACGATACCGACCCATTTGACGATCTGGTTGATCGAGCGGATCATCTCGGACTGCTCGCCGCTTCCCATCGTCTTTGCTTCCTGTGAGAGCTTCGCGATGTAGGATTCATTTCCGACGTGCGTCAGCTCCGCGTGGCATTGTCCGGATACGACAAAGCTTCCAGAGAACAGTTCGTCGCCGGGATTTTTCTCAACCTCGTCCGCTTCTCCGGTCAGCAGTGATTCATTGACCTGCACGCTGCCTTCCACAACGATTGCATCTGCGCAGATCTGGTTGCCCGCCTCCAAGATGATCTCGTCATCCTGTACAAGCTGTTCGGTTTCAATCTTCTGCTTCACGCCGTCCCGCACGACGATGGCATGCGGTGCATTCAGCAGGTTCATCTTGTCCAGTGTCCGCTTCGCGCGGATCTCCTGTATAATTCCAATCAGTGTATTGCCGATGACGATCGGCAGGAAGGTCAGGTTCCGGAAGGAACCGACCAGACAGAGTAAGACCGTAATGATCAAAAAGATCAGGTTAAAATATGTGAATGTATTGGAGATGATGATCTCCTTCGTTGTTTTATCGGTAGACAGGTCGGTTTCGTTCGTCAGTCCCTGATCGATCCGCTCCTGTACTTGTTGCTGCGTAAGTCCCATAATCTTCTCCTTTTTAAAAATACCTTTGCTGCATCCTGCAATCTGATTCTGTATCGTATATTCCTGCAACTATGTTTGCATATGCGATGTATTGAGACCAAGAAGTTCTAAATGTTCTGTTATACAATATTATCATCGTACGCAACCGCCGCCAATTCGCCATCCGTGGCTCAGTGGCGGCTTGTTTGAACATCGTGTTCAAACATTGCTGTTATTATTCCAGAACATTAAGAACTTCTACGTCTCAAACATATGCATATTCCAAACATAGTTGCAGGAATTACACATACAGAACCAGACTGCAATATACTTTTTTGTATTTTCAACATGTCTTATGCCTTAATTCTATATATCTTCCAAATTATGATAGCACAGGAGATTTGCTGAAACAACGCAAATTCTATGAACTTTTGGTGAATCTTAGGAAGCGGCGGTACAGCAAAAATCCGGCAATCGTCGTAATAATCTCCGTAACTGGAAATGTCAGCCAGAAGAAGTTTAGCCCGATTCTTGAGAATGCATACCCGAGCGGCACAAATAAAAATACCGTTCTGATCACTGTAAGCATACTGCTTGTAAACGCTTTTCCAACTGCCTGAAAGAACACCGGAAATGTCAATGATGTCACAAGCGGAATAAAGCTTACCGCGATAATACGGAACGCCACCTTCCCGATACGGATCACTTCTGCGTCATGTGAGAATACATGCAGCATCTGCCCCGGCATCAGTTCAAAGCAAAGCACACCAATCATCATCAGGGATACTCCATATATAAGTGCCAGTGACAGCGTCTTCTTGCAGCGGTCAATCTTCATCGTTGCATAATTGTAGCTTAAGATTGGCACGATACAGGTCTGCATCGCACCGAGCGGGATGAAGAAAAACGCCTGCCATTTGTAATAAAGTCCGAGCACCGTCACCGCCTGATCGGAGAAGGTTGCAAGTACCATATTAAGTCCGAATATATAGAACGTGTACGCAGACTGCATCAGTATATTCGGGATTCCCATCTTATAAATCTTTCGGATATCCGGCAGATACACAGCTAACGCCGGTGACCTTCGGAATCCTCTGCGCATGACGATCAGCGCCGCTACGATCTGGCCAACGACGGTTGCTGCCGCAGCTCCTGCGATTCCCATCTTCGGCAATCCAAACATACCGAAGATTAAAAGCGGATCCAGTATAATGTTTGTTATCGCACCTGCAATCTGCGCGATCATCGGCGTCTTCATATCACCGTTTGCCTGCAGAATCTTCGTCCAGATGCTCTCCAGAAAAAGTCCAAAAGAAAAGACGCATACAATCCGTCCATACGTCACAACCTCTCTGATTACCTCTGCGGAATCCGTCGACATCTTCGCGTATGCAGGCATGAAGAAATAGCAGAACACTGCGAATACTACCCACATAAACAAAGTAAGTGGCGTGCCGATTCCACCGATCTCGTCCGCCTTTTTCTCCTCGGACAATCCCAAGTAATGTGCCATGCACGTATTGATACCAACACCGGTTCCCACCGCAAATGCGATCATCAGTAGCTGGATCGGATAGATGATGGATAGCGCAGTCAGTCCGCTCTCGGAATACCGTCCAACAAAGAAACTGTCCACAATGTTATAAAGTGCCTGTATCAACTGCGCCAGCATCACAGGTGGCGCCATCTTCCATAGTATTTTACTGATTTTCTCTGTGCCAAACATCTGGCTGTCTTGTTTCATGTTGCCTGTCCTCCACAGGTATTATTTATAGGCTTCGCCCATATAGATGTCGCACGGGTATCGCCCCCTCGCATTCGCTCGGCGGCAGGTCGGCGACATCATCCTAAATATGGGCTTCGCCCATATGGATGTCGCCTCACCAGATATCGCTGTCCCACAAGATTGTGAATGGACCATCGTTCTCCAGCTCGACCTTCATATCGGCGCCGAAGCTTCCACATTCCACTTTCCCGAACGTCTCCACACATTTTGCCTTAAAGTACTCATACATTTCCTCCGCAAAGTCCGGTGCCCCCGCCTTGACAAAGCTTGGGCGGTTTCCTTTCTTGCAGTCCGCATATAATGTAAACTGGGATACGACCAGCACTTCTCCGCCTACATCGGTAATTGACAGGTTCGTCTTGCCCTCTTCATCTGCAAAGATCCGCAGAGTTGAAAGCTTCTTCACATAGCGGTCAGCCATCTCCTTCGTATCTCCCTCTGCTACACCGAGCAGAAGCAGATATCCCTTGCCGATGCTTCCGATTGTCTCTCCATCTACTTTTACGGATGCGTGATTGACACGCTGTATTACGATTCGCATGATTTTTCTCCTGTTGTTCTTGTTTTATTTTTCGACAGAAATAAGATATTCTATTTTGTTGTTATCTGTCTCTGTTTCTTGCTAAGCAACCCTATTATACATATGCACTTCCCCAGTTTCAACTATCTTTTCTCTCTCCATTCTCCAAATTGGGGGAGTCTTTCTGTTTCTGATTTTCTCCCCAATCAGCTTGCTTCTCTCAACCTTCCCATTGGGGGATTTTTCCGTTTCACCGATTTTCTCCCCAACCTGCTTGCTTCTCTCAGACTTCCCATTG
>OLGZ01001496.1_pt1 | contig 13188 bp, 7 predicted proteins | sample 1605981 | NCBI WGS metagenome assembly OLGZ01 (sample SAMN03283291) | human gut metagenome | biome: human-associated habitat; material: feces | host: Homo sapiens | place: Peru | collected 2012 | reverse complement strand
TTGCTGCATCTTTGATGGTATTCTTGGAAAATATCATTCTTAGCGAATGTGTGAGAGAATAAGCCTCTTTAAGGTCTGGATATATTTCAAAGAGCACCTCTGCTCTTTTCCTCTGACTTTCCGTCCATTTGTCGGGTGATTTGAAAAGCAGATATCTACTGCGAGCCAACAACTGCTTGTGGGTGTCACCGTTTGCAAGCACAATTGGAGTATATGCTTTGCCCAGGAATTTGGCCTCTTCTCTGGCCTCCGTATCTGCTTGAATGGCCTCCCATCTATATGCGATGCGCATCTCCTGCAAGGCATCATATGTAAGTTTCTGTATATGAAAGCGGTCTATAGTACGCATTGCATTCGGGAAACAGCGTCTGGCTATAAGCTGCATGGAATTCGACATATCCATTGTTATTTCCTTTACTATCTGTCTCTTGTCCTCGCCAATGCGCATAAGTGCTTTTGTGACAGCATCTGCCGCCACACCCTTTACTATCGCAACGATGGTACCTTTGCCTCCACGGGAAGATCTGTTGCTTACTATCGTGTACAACTCGCCATTGCTTGGAGCCGTTTCGTCAATGCAGAGGCTTTCACCTATGTTTTCGGGAAAGACAAGCCAGTCTTCTGCATGTGAAAGTTCTGACCATTCACGGTAGCCGCTGAGTACTTCCTTGTATTGCTTTTCAAACGTATCACCGTTTATGTGATAATAGCGGTCAAGCGAACGGGAGGTCGTAGGAATTGTCTCCATACACTCCTTTTAAAAAAGCCGCAAACTCTTTTGAGTAGCGGGTCCCTTCTGCCTTTAGGTTATAAGAGTCGGAGAAGTATCGATTATTCTGCTTGTCATACCATCTGCGTCTTCTGACAATTAAATCAACGCCTTTGTCGCGTATTGGGAAGTCACGTATAGTTGCGGCGTCACAGAACCCTTTGGATTCAATCTCTGTATTCTCTTTATATTCAGCCTTAACCGATTCGTCAAGATAGATGCGAATAAGGGATGCCTCTTCTTCTACACGTACTACTTCAAAATTTGAAAGTATCTCTGATGGCAGTATCAACTGTGCCAATGATAATAGTCCTTGATTATTCATGGCACAAAGGTATAAATTTTCTGTGGAATAAAAGAATCTTCCCCCTGGTTTATCGGGTGAGCCTTGTATTGCAGACGGCAACTCTTTTAATTTTTGAACTAAAGCGACACAATTTTTCAGCTTGTCATCATTAAGATATACCCCGGCCTGTCTTACTCTATTTTTGGTTATTTCCAAATTTTTGTAATCTGTACTATAAGCAAGTTGCCAAGCATTGTCATAATTGTCTATCACTTTTAAGACATCATCTAATTGTTTGATGTATTTAGAATTTGGTTCAACAACAAGATTCCCTTTAGAATTTTCAAAATGCTTTAGTTGGTAAATTCTATTCTTCATGAAATGGTGACTCCATTCAGGAGTATTCCAAACGGATGCTGCAAATGAAGAGTTACATCTTGAAATGAATAATGGAATGTATTTTATAAGTGCATCTTCTATACGAAGATCCAAAGTGTCTCTTCCAACAAGTTTTTCAACTTCATCCCTGTTGATCATATAAAGAACATCTGCATATTGAATTTCAAGAGAATCACTCGTTAGTAATTTTATTTCCTTACACAAAGCTTTATTGTGTGAATTTTCAAAAACAAATTGTTTCGGTGGGTCCATTACTGTATTTTTATAATACAAAATAGCTCCTATAGCCAATAGGATGGCCCCAACAATTAATATTGATTTGATAATAATTCTTTTCATATCTACTTAATTCTAACCCAACCCATGTATTTTACCTCCACCGGTCGAAGAGCCACCTCCAGTTGAAGAACTTCCACCAGTCGAAGAGCCACCTCCAGTTGAAGAACCTCCACCAGTCGAAGAGCCGCCTCCAGTCGAAGAACCTCCACCAGTCGAAGAGCCGCCTCCAGTCGAAGAACCACCACCAGTCGAAGAGCCTCCACCAGTTGTAGAACCACCACCAGTCGAAGAGTCACCACCAGTCAATGAACTTTTTGTATAATTTTTTATGTTTATTTTATTATCGCCAGGCTTATTATATAATTGACCATTATTCAATCCCTCTCTTGCCACTTTGAGTATGTCTTTCCAATAAGAAATATTCAAATTCTGAATTTGAGGATCCCAATAATTTATAATTTTTGAAAATTTTCTATTATTAATATCGTCAAATAACTCAGCAAGTTTATTTGAGATCATTTGCATATCATCTCTATTCCAACATTTAGTATTTTGTTTGAGATATTTTATCTCGTCTTCGGACATAGCCTTATTACATTCGCTGCATTCCCCATTAATCATATCTTTTCCACATGTAGGACATTGAGAATATGTTTTACAATTAGGACAACTCTCTCCTTGATATTCCTTCCCACATCTTTCGCATTTTGATATTTCTTCTGAAAACATTCCATGATATAACCAAGCACAAGATGAAATTATTCCGATACAAGCAAATAAGAAAACCACCAATCCGATTGCTATTTTTTTCCATCCATATCCATTCTTCACAAGAATAAATGCTTTCTTGCTATTGGAAAAATGGTCTATCTTATATCCTGCAATAGGTGATTTGTTCTCGTTATAATGAGTTGCTTCAAACGAGAAAGAAATAGCCTCATTAGGCACTTTGCAACCTTCAAAAATTAAATAATTGTATTTTTTAGGTAGTTTCTTTAAAGGTAAAGTTATTGGTCGCTTTACCTTTAATAAATTCAATGGTTTAAAACGAGCCTCTTCAAATCCTGTGACATCAACCACAATTATAGCGGAAGTTAGTTCATGGATATTGAAACGATTATATCCATCTCTGTCTACTTCTTTATCATTAATCGTAATTTTTACAGACGAAGATGGTATTTGGGTATCAGGAGCAGCCTTGTCACAGACTTGAAACCATGTCAAATCAACCTTGACATCCCATTCTAAATTAGCTAAACTAATTGTTTTTACAGGTTGATCTAATATAATTTTTTCTTTAATGGGCCAACATCCTTTTCTTGAAATATCAAGTATTATCTGTTGTCCTTCGTCAAACAAAAGACTTTGGGTAAATAGTTTCCCATTTACCTTCATTGCTATATCCGATGGAACAGATTTAGGATACTCTAAAATGCAACTGTTTTTAAAGTCTGATTCGGTTAAATCTTTCAATCCTTCTTTTGGAGAAATTCCAGATTCTGCATCTATAAGCAATACTGCTTTATAATTGCAATAGTAATTTTGGAAAATGGATCCTAAAATTTCAGGCAAAGAAAACGGTGTGCCAGAACCATAATAACGATAGGCATATTGTCCTTCCGAATTTGGTTCTACGCTTGGTACAGAATGATTCTGCACTTGCTTTGGTCCATAATCAATGGAACAAATTTGCTCAAGCTTTTGGTCATCTCGTTTTGTTTCTTGAAGAATCTCCTTGGTAGTGCGTAAAATATCAGCCAACTCCTTTCCATTTATATCCACAAAACCAGGGACGACAATCATGGCAGAAATTAAATCACTGTCTCTTCCAGAAATATATTTATTAGTGCATATAAAAGCAACATCCTTTCCGAATGTAACGAAATCGAAAAAGGTGGAATCAAACTTATCTTCTGATATTTTTTCAATATCAATGCATTTCAGATAGTTACGAGTGTCAAGTGCTTCGTTCTGCCATTGTTTTGCAGCTTCGCTTGAAAAGAGTATTTCTGCCCCAGAACTTACCCTGCTTACAATTATACCAATTTTATCCATGATTATCCTCTTAATATTGATTCTAACAGTCCACGTTTACCTATTCTATATCCATCACTTCGTTCCATAATAAGATTTACGATAGATTCAGCGTAGGCTGTATTAAATTTACAATAATTTTGAAAACAAACTTTGCCCAAAGAGAAAGGCAATACAGAAACTTTACCTCCATTTATTTGGTTGGCCTCGCAAATTTGTTTTAAGCCATTATAGAAATCTCCATAATGGTCAATAACATGTTCACTTAACAAAGCACTCTTATTCAGTCCCTTATGGGCTTTGAGCTTATCAACCTTTGTAACTACCAAGTATATAGCGTCTGTTGAAGTCTTAAATATGCTATTGCCCTTATTGTCTTTCAGACTATTGATATAATTCAATGTTGCTTTGAGATAATTAATCTGAGGTAAGCCTTCGTACTGACGATTTTCCGCTCCATATTCAACAACAAAGAAATGTATCTTTCTACTGCTTGTTCTGTTAGAGATTAGGATATTTGTTAGGGTGTCTAACGCACTTTTCTCTTGATTTGTTAATGGCTTCTTGGCAAACGTCTTATACATACATTTTATTAATTCACCTGCAAAATCAATACAAGTGATAGGATGAACCAATCCTTTTTGGTCAGTTAAGTCAAATCCCATTTCGTATGTTGACATAGTAGGGGTTCCTTCTGGAAGAACGCAGACTGTTCCATTAGAGAGAAAGCACTGAGGAAGTCTGTTCATATAGTCAAATCCTTGACATTCGCTATCCAATGTCATTGTTTTGGCAACTTGACCATTTCCTGCAACGCTTATTATTGCACCTAAAGCACAACTCTTACCAGACGAAGGAATTCCCCAAAAATACACCTCGGTTGTTTCTTTGCGAGAAATCTCTGATATAGATTCTGGAACATCAAATCTTGTACGTTGTACATTTCCAGCTAACTTTTGGATAAAATCTGGTTTGATTCCAATATCTTCAAGGTCACGATAATTAAGTCGTTGTTTCTTTACAAGTTCCTTTATTACCCATGCATTGAGAAAATTGTTGTCATCTTCAATTTCGTCGAGCAAATCGTCTATGTCTATTGTTCCGACTGTAAAAGCAGCTTCAATTAGTTCTAAAATTTGCTTATTAGGATCGTTAATAGACTTATCTGTTTGTGTCGCAAGTATATCTTCTTTTAGAGCCTCCATTCCGTAATGGATATAATCTCTGTTCTCAAGCTCATTCAATAATTTTTTAGCTTCATCGACATAGGCATTATCTTTATGCTCATCTATAAAGTCTTGCAACGCTTTCTTGTCGCTTTTATTGATACTATCAAAAAGAATTTTATCTTCAGATTTGCGAATATCAGCTTCCTTTTTTGCAGATTGCGTTTTCAATAGACTAATTGCATTTCTTGCCTCCTGTCGATGGATACCTTCACGATAATCGTCTAAATACTTCTGATACGCATTTATTGTATCTTCTTTTAATGCAGCGGCCCAATCATTAGGTTCTGCATTTTTTAACAAATCCTCGAGTTCTTTACGAACGGATGCTTTCATCGGCTCGTCCACGTTGTGAGGATCTTTTAGCTCAGGCAGAGTTACAACACCTTGTCTAATATATTTAAACAAATCTTGCGCTGTAAATTCTGGTAAATTATCAAATATGTCTTCTTTGTTCATTATGTTATATATTTTCTATTGGTGTTATTACAGAATCATCTTCTTCATCATCATTGTGATAACGATGCTTCTCGTGAGTTTGTTCACGTTTGTTCCTTCGCTCTCTTCTAAGACGGCGTCTGCTTTCTCTATCATCTTCTTCGTTGTCAACATCGTCTAAGATTGGTGATGCTAATATTTCATCATGAAAATCGTTTCCTTTTCTTTCATGTTTGTAATTATTGTCTCCCATATCTATTGGACCTATTTCTGGCTTTTTAATAGAACGATTTATGCTTGGATTTATATCGTTGCCTACCCATCGTCTTCCAAATAAAGTATAGGTGCTAACTCCATTTCGTTTTTGAACAAAATAAGGCAATATCATCATCAGATATAGTATGAATCCTAATAATATTGCAGTGTAAGACAAGTCATCATCCGCAGTGTAAATATCGCTAAGAGAATCTAAGTTCTTTAAAGTCGATTTTATTTCATTATAATCATAATCAAATGGTAGGACTTTATTACCGTCACTATTGTTTTCCGTTGATAATATTACAGATGAGAAATTATGCAACTGTTTATTCCAGTCTGTTATGGCATTTTTTATCTCTTTAATATTACCTACTAAAAAAACATTCCAAACACTTGTATTTTGATTAGCACGATTAATCCAAGAAGTTGCCTCTGTTTGTAGACTATCGTAATTCTCTGTTAATTGCCGCTTTAACGTAGCGACCTCGCTATTAATTTTGCGATCATCATTCTTACCATCGAATCCTATACGTTGATAAACAGACGGCTGAATATCCTTACAATCTTTTACACGCTGCAAAAAGTTTTGGTAATCAACGATACGTTTGCTACTATATTTATTATATTCATCAAACATATTGGTTGATGAACTAATGGCATTCCTAAATTTTTCCTCAATTTCATCACTATGATTGGCAACATTCCATGCATGATTGAATGGTCCCATACATAATAAAAAAACGAAAGGAGAAGAGATTAATAAAACACGTTCAAAAAGAATGCATCTTGAAAACTTGTAATTATTATCAACACCTTTTAATTGTTGAACACCAAAGAACCAAAAAAGTAGAAGTACGACTATTCCCAAAGTATACCACAATGGTTCAGTAAGCCCTTTGTCTAATTTATAGGTTATTCCTACATACGTTACATATCCTATAAAAATTATTGCCAAGAATAATAGAATATGCGCCCATGAAAATTTGAGATTTCTATACATATTATTTATTCGGTGTAACTACTCAGTACCCCCCAGGGCATGAGATGGTCAACAGGACTTGTTAATAATTTATAAACTTGATTTTGCACCAAATTCAAATCATTGTTAAAGAGGTTTTGTATGTGTAGCCTTATGTATATGTAGGCTATAGTGGTTAAATTCGGGGTTTATTAGGATGCCAGCGGCCACAGCGTACTTGCGCTGTCAAATTGCGTCTTCAAACTGATAGTTGTCAACGAGAGCCGATTTTGCGTTTCGGGTAAATACGAAATCTCCGTAAATGGATGTAAAACCATATTTGGTCATTTCACAAAAAATGCCTATCTTTGCATCTAAATGGCAAGACAGTGTACAGACATAGACGAAGTTTTACGCTCGATCAATCAGCGTCTGCGTAAGCTTGAGAAGTCCGATTCCGAGAAAACAGAGGAGATCGGACGTCTCAATCGTATCATATGCCAAAAAGACAAGGAGATACATAAACTGAAGATGGAACTTTCTACTACCAAGTCTGATCTTGCCAGTGCCAAGACTCGCATCAAGGAACTTGAGGACGAGATTGATAAAAAGGATGATTCTACAGGTTCATCGGAAAAGCCTGAGAAGACAAGCAGCAACAGCAGTGTCCCTCCATCCCAGGAGAGTATTGCCGCACGCGAACTTCGCAGGACGAAATCCTTGCGCAAGCCGAGTGGAAAGCCAAGCGGTGGACAGCCAGGACACAAGGGAAGCACCTTACAGTCGGTCAGTATGCCAGACAGAATCATACAGCATGAGCCAGCCTACTGCAAATGCTGCGGTCGCCCGTTGGATGGCATTGAGTACAGGAAAATCCGTAAGACACAAATCGTAGACATCAAGTTTGTCGTAGAGACTACCGAGGAACAGTATTACGAGAAGGTCTGCCAGTGTGGCTGCGTGAACAACTGCGACGCACCCAACTGCCGCATCAAGTACGGTGACAACATCCGTGCGCTTGTCAGCTATCTGAGCGTTGTGCAGTGTATCCCTTTCAAGAGAATAGCAGAGCTCATATCAGACCTTTGTGGACAAAGGATGAGCGAGGGAACCATACAGAATATACTCAAGGGAAACAGTGCCAAGTCCAACAATGCATACGAGGAGATACGGAAGAGAATCGAGTGTGCTCCAGTTGTTGGAGCAGACGAGACCGGTGCCGCTGTGGGAAAGCAGTTGCACTGGAACTGGATATTCCAAACAGATGCTCTTACCTATGTGTATCAGTTGAAGTCGAGAGGTCAGGAGGCCGTAGATTCCAAGTTTCCTAACGGTCTGCCCCATTCAACGCTTGTGACCGACAGAAAACAAACTTATTTCAAGATGAATGTCAAAGATCATCAAGTCTGTCTGGCTCACCTGTTAAGAAATGCCGAATATCTCAACGAACTAGACGCAAAGCAGGATTGGTCTCGAAGGTTTATCCATCTGTTAGCGCACGCCATCGACCTTAGGCGAAACAAAACTATTACGCAGAGAAAGATAAAGGTACTGAAAACCAAGATGAAAAACCTCTTGGGAGAAAGTCTATCGCACCTCGATGATGAGTTTGAGAGATTCAAGAAAGGCATTCTAAAGGTAAAAGACTATCTGTTCACTTTCCTCTCCAATCCACTTGTGCCTTATGACAACAACGCAAGCGAACGAGGGGTGAGAAAGATTAAGATAAAGCAGAATGTCAGCGGATGCTTCCGTACCGATGAAGGTGCCGATGATTTTGCCAAGCTACATTCAATAGCGGAAACAGCCATGAAGAATGGAAACTCTAAATTCAATGCAATTCTTGCTGTCGTACAACAGTAAGACGATTACTCATGCCCATAGGGGTGCTGAGTAGTTACTATTCGGTAAAAGTTTTTCTAATTCTGTTATTTTCTTTTTGTATTCTGCTATTTTTCTACGAATTGCCTCATAATCAGTTCCGCCAGTTTGTTGTGTGGGTGTTGGGGTGTCTGATATATCTTCAACGTCAACTACTCGACCTGCAGCAGAATCATCCCCATCACCATCTGGTACAGGTTTTATTTTCCGTTCTGTAGGTTCTCTGAAGTCACCTTTTTTAACTGCCATTAAAGCCTTGTCAACCAAAACCATAGGAGGAATTAATCCGTAAACATCAGCACCAGTATTATAAAGTACATTCCGAGCTTGCGCTACAGTAATGTCCTTTTTAAGCGATTTCATCAAAGCAATAGTTCCTGTAACTATTGGTGCTGCCATACTTGTTCCATCACATGATTGAAAGGTGTTAGAAGGAAATGAGCTATAGATACCTTTGCCTGGAGCTGAAATATCGGAACAAGGACCATAATTCGTGAACACTGTTGGATATAGCCTCTTATCAACTGCTGTTACAACTATAGAAGAAGCGTTGCGATTCTCTGGTGGAATACTTGTAAGAATGTCGTCATTTCCTGCAGCAAATACAAGAATTGTATTTTTCTTGGCTGCAAGCTTACAAACACGAGCCCATAAGAAAGCTACATTTTGGAATTGCGTCTTGGCAATTTCTGCTTGTTGTTCAACAGGCAGCACATTCAAACCTTTGAAAGAAGGACCGATGGATATGTTTACAACATCTGCATCATGGTGAAGTGCATACATTACTCCTGCAATGAGAGCCGACAAAGGACACTGCTTATTGTCAAATACCTGTATAGGCATTATCTGGCAGTTGGGAGCAACACCTGAAGCCCCCTTTGAAAAGTAATCTGCCGAACCTACTGCTAATCCTGCAGTATGTGTACCATGTCCTTCTCCAAGACTTAGAGCATTATTTTGGGTAAAGACATTGTATGCGTCAACAATTCTTCCCTTAAACATAGGGTGACTTGCTTGAATGCCATCATCTACAATGGCAACTTTTACATCTGAGCTACCTTTTGTATATGTCCATCCTTGCTTAAGATGTATCGCATTCAAATGCCAACCTGCATTTTCTGTCGAATTACTGATTTGACCATGCAGTTCATACACTTCCTCGTCAAAAACAATGAACTTATGATTAGGAATTTTACTGTTTATGGTCTTGCGAATTTGGTCACGTTCGTTTTCTGGAATCTGTATGACAAGCAATTTTACTTCCTTGTCATATCCAATAATGCTATACTTATCATCTGGATACGCTTGTTTGAAGTCACGTGCCAATGCATCTACATTGTCGTTCTCATTTTCCATATACAAAAACAGGCGATTGGCAATGATATTGGGTACACCAGGTTGCTTGACAATAGGCGGTTCTTCACCACCTTCGCCCATGACTGGAGCAACAACCGTATTGTCATCAGGCAACTTGCCGTCACTTCCGGTAATCGGTCTTACCGCTCCATTATCATCAACACGAGAACCATCCGCTCTCGTGATGGTATCAATAGGAACAACGCCGTTTACAGGCGAATGGTGGCCACAGCCTTTTAGTAGCCATGATAGCAACCAAATCAACAATATTATAAGAAGCAGCCATAACAACCATTTTAAGCAACCTTTGCCAGTCCACAATCCTGCAAACCACAGCCACCATCTTTTGTACCAAGGCAAAGTTTTCTCGTATTGGGCGAAAAACACTTTATCCTCATCTACGAGAATATTGTTTGGAGATATGTTCCATCCTGTAAACTTGTACCCTTTGTTAGGTGTAACTATAGGTATTTCTCCACTTGACAAAGTAGTGTTGGCAGCTTTTCTAAATGAAGACGAACCTTCAATAGAACCATGTCCACCTGCTTCAAAACGGCAATTGTAGAAAACATCTTCTGGTTCTGTCGTAGGTTCTTCTGTTGGAGAATCTAAAGGGATTGAAGGTTCTGGAGATATTGGAGGAATAGCAGGCGTTTCTGAAACGACCTCGTCATATTGGGCAGTAAAAGTCATGTTGGAGTTTACTCTCTGACCAATAGGCGAAGGTATCCACCCTGTAAAATTCCAGCCCTCACAAACATCCACTGTAGGTATATCCAATTTTGAAAGTATCGATCCTTCGGCACGACTGATGGTTTTGTCAAGTTTTGAAATTGTTCCATGTTCGCCAGCATCGAATGTAATCTTATATTTCTTGGTGTATTCAAAGTCGTGAATCACGGAGCCAACAACCTTATGCTGACGCACATCAGGAGTCATACCCCATGCTACAAGATACACCTTGTCATCTGTACAATATACCCTATCTTCACTGACATATTTAATTGCACCTGCCATAATCTGCAAATCCTCTCCACTTAAATCCATAATAGAGGACTTGTATATTTTTATGGTGTCATCAAGTATTCCCTTATATCTGTCATACTCTGCTCCTGACAGTTCACTCAAACGGGTGGGATGCTGCTGCCATTTCTCTATATGCCAACAAATCTGATCTTCATCATCCATATATTCAGGAGTCGCAAGGAAATGTTGCAGATTTATAGGTATAACCCTTTTGACAACACTAAAAACACTGTCGTATCTCTTGTACATGGGGTCGTGACCGATACCTTGATAGTCGGTAAAATCAGACACCTCTGTATAGCAGAGTTTTTGTTTTCCAAAGAATGAATGTCCTGCCATTTATTTATCCTTTATATAAAATTTCACAAGCATCAATGATTGTTTTAATTTTAGCATTGGCTATTGGGTCAACATGAGAAATGTCACTTGCATATAGCAGACCAATTGTTACCAAATTCTCCCATCGTTGGAAGTTGTCCCAAAGTGGAAGTTTCATTAATGTTGATTTGTCAACAGTATCTATATCGGAGGCGGCATCAAATGCGCTCAAAGTTTGTAATAATGGTTGCGGTTTTCTAACTACATTCCATGCTGAAGAACTCAAATCAACTTTAATGTGACACTTATCTGCTTTCGCACGAATATTGTCAACGTCCTCATCGTTAATATATTTGCGCCCTACAGAACTTACAAAGTTGTTGAGTGTCAATGAAGCATAATCAGCTATAGCGTTTGGTTGCTCATTAAGACTGAACACTTTACAATAGCGGTCTATTCGTTCAGAAAGGATACGTTTCATCCCCAGCTTTTTCAGTAATGCTGATAACATAAAGACTACTTCATCTGAATGTGGAAGCATAGGCTCAAGAACCTTAACCTTGTTGTTGATATAGGCATTCCAATAATCAACAATGTGTTTGGTGACAACATCCGCCACAGTTGTCAAAGTTTCCGTTTCACTCGAAACCACCTCTGCAATGGTACAGCCACGTTCTTTTAACGCTTCTTCTAATCTCGCTTTTTCGCAGCCAAAGAAATCGCATAATTTTTGAATGTTCGTTTTCTTGTTGTCCGATGGATTAATGTCCGCTTGTTTGCGTATAAAGTTTATTATAGAAAAATCTTTGGGAGTATCGGTATGGCAGATGATAATATTATATGCAATGTCTCGCAAATCACCAACTGGCACCATGAGGTTGTCTATGATATGACCGAATATCTCTGGTCTCTCGCCAACACTTAAAATAAGGGACATTCTTATATCACTGGCTATCTGTTTTACCTTTTGATTCTTTGCCTCCTTATCTTCTGGCTCAAAATAAACAGAAAGTGCATTATACATCTCTGACTTTATTTTAGCTAATTGTGCAAGGTATTTCTTTTTTCTTGCATCTTCTAGTACACTTGCGATAGCGTCAAGATTACGAATGATGGCCTTTGAACCATCATTGTTGATGGTAGCAACATCATTCCAAGTCTGTTCGGGATTAGCAAAATGACGTTGCACAAAGGCATTCTTAAGAAAGCTTTGTTTCAGATTTTCGAAATAGTCAGGATAATCAGCATACGTGTGAACACTTTTCTCTTCTGACTTGACTGCACCATCACTATAGCCATCAAAAACACCATTCTTTCCAGACCAGTAGAAATCACGTAATGGATAAATGTTTTGGAAAGCAGCGGTTCGGAACAGTCCGCCTGTTTTCACCCAATTATCAAGCCACTTGTTAGGCTTAATAATTTCCGGAAATACGGTATCGAACCTGTTCCAATGTGTATCAAGTTTGTCTATGTTTGAGGAATTGTCTGTCTTTGTTCTCTCTAAATCGATATTGAATTTTGTTGCAACAAAGAACAATGGTGCAATACCATTTGTGTCATTGAGCATATTGGCTCGTTCCTCTGGTGTAGAACCAATATTGTCTTCAATCCAACTATTTATTGTTTCTCCAATGGTAGCTTCCGCCTTTTGGTCGTTATGATGACAGAATAACACACTACTGATTCTCAATGAGCGAGAGTACTTGTTGAATAAGTAGGCTACTTTTCCTCTTCTAAGAATCTTGGGAAGAACTGTATGAATGTCCTGCTCCTTGTATTTCTCACGAGAACGAGCACCTGGGAAATCGAGAAGATCAAGTTTATGTAAGAATTTCCTATTATCTGCAACCGAAGGCGGCAGTTCAAAGGTAAGTTCTGCAATCAGTGCCGAAAGATTTCCTTGCTGAATTCAACTTGCAAATGCAACAGAATTCTGATTAATAATTTGTTTAAATTT
>OLGZ01001495.1_pt1 | contig 13198 bp, 8 predicted proteins | sample 1605981 | NCBI WGS metagenome assembly OLGZ01 (sample SAMN03283291) | human gut metagenome | biome: human-associated habitat; material: feces | host: Homo sapiens | place: Peru | collected 2012 | reverse complement strand
GATTAGTGAGAACCCAGAACGAGCCACGATTATAGAAGAAAACAATGAAGCTCTTTTACAGAGAATCCGTTTGATACAAAATGCAAGGGAAGAGATTATTTTATCTACTTTTTCTTCTTCGATACCTAGGATACTTGCTAAGTTTTTAATTTTGATAATATCTTCTTCGGTTAGATTGCTATTTTGAATATATTCGTCTAACTTGATAAGAATTTCGTTAATATCAAGACCGGTTTGTTCTTCGATAGTATCTTTATATTTTAGTAATAACGCTTTTAATTCTGGTACGGTATAACCACCAACAGTTACACCTTTTAACTCTAAGATACTTTCAATATCTTGGTTAGTTAGTTTAAATATCTTCGATAAACCTTGAATATCCATTTTAGTATTAATTACTTCTTTATTACTTAAGATACTTAGAAGTTTTAAGTTAGCTAGAGTATCGTTATCAAATAGCGATTTATAGTTTTTGTTTTGATAGACAGTGTTAAGAGTAAAGTCAGTGAACTCTTCTATAGTCATAGTTTCATTAATATCTTTTAAAGATTCATAGTACATAAAGAGACTTGAAACATCGGTTTCGTTTAGACCAAACATCTTAGCAATAGTCTTAGCGTCATACTTGGTCGTAATATTTTTCTTATCTAAGAAAGGCTTGGCTTGGTTTAATAAAGCTTTTTGGTCATTACCTAGATAGTTTTTATAAGTATTATTAGTTAGAACTTTCTTATTAATAAAGTTAGCAAGATTAGTTAGAGTTATCTTCGAAGTTGGGTTAGACGAATTATAAAGAATTAATAGTTGTTTTACTTGGGTTTCGTCAACACCGAGAATTGATGCTAGGTCAGATGAGGTACGAAGACGGGATAGTTCTTTAGTCGTCGCAAAGTTTTTCAAACGATTGATGTTTTCTTTTAACTCGGGAGTAATTTTCTTAGATAGCTCATGGTTATTGTAGACATTAGTTTCTAAGAACGTAATAAGGTCATGAAAACTTAAAGTCACTTCCTTATTATTATAGTAATTAAAATATACTAGTTTTAAGATATAATCTTCAACATCGACATCTTGGCCTAGGTCGCTAAATTTATTGACTAGATTATCGTACTCTAAGGGTTCGTTAATGGTGTTGCCATAACATAAGATCTGATCGACTTTAGGAGTACCCTCTAGACTACGGCAGTATGATGCAACAAAGTCTTCTTCACTACTAGGATAGATTAAAGCAATTTGGTTAGTACTTTGGAATACTTTATTAACCTCATTTTCTTCGTTGGAAGTAAATTCATATTGTAAATTACCTTTTAAGAAATAACTTAGAGCGAATACAATAATAAATAGAAAAATTGCAATATGGCGAATACCAAAACTGAAGTTACCTAACCAAGTTAAATCAGGTGAGAAATGTTTCTTCTTGGTCTTAGTAATAAGCCCGTCGAATATTAAGATAAGTGCTGGTAAGGCTAAGAAGATACTGATTAAACTGAAGATTACCCCTTTAGCTAGAACGATACCTAAATCACGGCCAATGGTGAAACTCATGAATACTAAGGCAAGTAAACCAACAATAGTCGTAATAGAACTACTCGAAATAGAACTAAAAGAATGGAATAAAGCATTTTTCATAGCTTGTTCTTTATCAGGGGTTACTTCTTTTTCTTGGTTATAACGGTTCATTAACATGATTGAATAGTCCATAGATAAAGCCATTTGCAAGATAGCACAAATAGATACGGTAATGTTAGAAACACTACTAAACATAATATTAGTACCCTTGTTTAGGAAAACGGCAAGGCCGATTACGAATAAAAACAAGAATGGCTCGGTGTAACTATCGCACATAATAATAAGGATAACCATAGCACAGAATATGGCAAGGGCAATTACCGAAACTTTTAAGACAGGAGCATTTCTTGTAGCAACGTCCCCTGACATGTAGACTTCATAATCTTTGTAATCATTTTTAATAGTTTTATACACATTGGCAGCGTTAGTAGAATCACTTTCCCCAGAAACACTTACTTGGTATAAAGTATAATTATCTTTATTATAGGTATTAGTGGTGTCATAACTTACAGAAGATACCCCGTCAATGTTAGATAAAGCATCCTTGATACTTAGCTTATCCTCAGTAGATAAATCTTTAAACATAACATTAAGACTACTAGTTGGAAGAGAACCAAACTCTTTGTTCATAATGTCCATACCAATTCTAGTTTCCGAAGTACTTGGTAGGTATTCGGTTAAATCATAGTTTATATTAACTTTGGTAGATAGATATAAACAAAATAATGATAAAATAATAAATATTGTTAAAACGTAATTTCTTTTTTCAATAATAAAATCTGTTATCTTACGCATAAAACCCTCTTTTCTACCAGCTCTTTTTTTAGCTGCACAAACAATTATATGCTAGAAGACTTAGAAAATAAAGTACAAATTTATAGATAGTGTCTAAATTTTGACAGTTGTTGACATTTTAAACGAGTGACATGGTATAATTTTAGAAGATTAGAGGGAAAAATATGAAGGTAAAGAATAAAAATTGTTCGTCAATAAAGACTAAAGAAAAAATAAGAAATGCTTTTGTAGAAAGTTTAAAGGAGGACGGAAGTTTAGCTAATATTAGTGTAACGAAACTAGTAAAGAAAGCCGATATTAGTAGGTCAACATTTTATACGCATTATGAATCAATATATGATATTGCTAAGGAACTACAAGACGAGACATTAAACCTAATTGCCATAGATGATAGTGATATAAAGACCATTGATGACTTAGATAAATATATTCATAAGGTAATAAAGAACTTAAAAGAAAATGAAGAGTTGTATAAGACGATTCTTAAAACAAGAGAACCCCTACTCTTTGTGGAAAAACTAAGTAATATAATTATTAAAAGGTTAAAAGAATTAAAAGTTTTTCGAAATTCTAAGAATGAGACGTTGGAAATTAACTTTTTTACTTTGGGGTGTGTTAATTTGTTTGTTAAATATTTTATGGATAAGTTAGATTGTACCTTGGATGATGTCGAAATATTTATTAAAAATATGGTTAAGAGATTTATCGATTAGAAACTTTGCTAAAATTAGTAGTTTATCGTAGAGAAATATAGATTTTTTTGTGATTTTGTGGTAAGATTAACATGCTTTAGAAAGGAAGTATTTTATGAAAAAAACAAAGATTATTTGTAGTATTGGTCCTTCTACACAAGTTTGGGAAAACTTTAAAGGTATTGTAGAAGCTGGTATGAATGTTGCTCGTATTAATTTTTCACATGCTACTTTAGAAGAAAGAGCGTTAGATGAATCTTTAATTAAACGTGCTAATGAAGAATTAGGAGCTAATATTGCTACTTTATATGATACTAAAGGACCTGATTTAAGAACTTGTACTTTTGAACAAGATAAGATTGAACTTGTTAAAGGTAATAAGATTCGTATTGTAGAGGAAGATGTTTTAGGTACAGCAGAAAAGATATCTTTTAACTATAAAGGAATTTTAAAAGATTTAGAAGTTGGTCAAGCTATACTTTTAGATGATGGTTTTTATAAGTTAGTTGTTGTTTCTAAAGAAGATGATGGTTTAACTTGTGAAATCATTAATGGTGGAGTTATTAAGTCTCGTCGTGGAGTTTGTATTCCAGGAGTTAAACTTAATGTTCCATTTATCTCTGATGTAGATAAAGAAGATATTAAATATGCTTGTGAACATGATGGTGATTATTTAGCAGTTTCATTTGTTAACTGTGCGCAAGATGTTTTAGATGTTAGGGCATTATGTAGTGAATATGGTAGACCTGATATGATTATTATTTCTAAGGTTGAAACTCAATACGCTATTGATAATTTACAAGAAATCGTTGATGTATCTGATTATATTATGGTTGCTCGTGGAGATTTAGGTATTGAAACTGGTTTAGAAAATTTACCTTTATATCAACAAAAGATGATTAATATGTGTCATGCTAATGGTAAAGGTGTAATTATGGCTACACAAATGATGACTTCAATGAAGGAAAGTATCCGTCCTACTAATGCAGAGGTTAATGATGTTGCTAATGCTGTTTTAGCTGGTTGTGATGCTGTTATGACTAGTGATGAAACTACTATGGGTAAGTATCCAGTAGAAACTATAGAGTATATGGCTAAGATTGCTGTTAATGCTGAGAAAATGACTAAATATAATTTAGAAGATTATAAGTTACTTGGTACAGCAATTCATAATACAATTGCTAAGTGTGCTGTTGATGCAACATTAGAATTACCTATTAAGGCTATTGTAGCTAACTCTTTAACTGGTAAGACTGCTTTAGATATTTCTTCATTAAGACCTAATGCGTTAATTGTTGCTACTGTAACTAGTGAAAAGGTTGCTCGTTCTCTAGCACTTAAATGGGGAGTTTATCCAAAGATTGTTCCTGTTTCTAATGATACTGATAGTATTGTTTTAGAAGGAGTTAAACAAGCTAAAGCTATGTTAGATTTAAAATATGGTGATTTAGTTGCTGTTGTTGGTGGTTTCCCTAAGGATGCTCATACTAACTTCTTAAAGATTCAAGAAATTTAGTTTAGATTAATTAGGCAATGCCCTGTTATGGGTGTTGTCTTTTTTGATACCTTGAAATATTAAAAGAACTTTCAAATAAGAAGAAAGTTCTTTGTTTTTTAAGTATCCTACTCTTACTATGCCTTAATAAGCCCAAAATTAAGTAAATCAACATGCTTTTTTATATTTTCATTTCGCAAAAAGCAATTTTTTTCGATTTTGCGAAATGAAATGAAATTTTTTAGATCTTTATAACTAAAAAAGAACCCTATTATAAGAGTTCTAAATATTAATCATCTTCACCACGATTTTTAAATTGGAAGACAATAGGAGTTCCAGTTAAATCAAAGGCTTCTCTAATCTTATTTTCTAAATATCTTTGATAACTGAAATGGACTAAACCTTTATCATTAACTTGGAAAGTAAACTTAGGAGGTTGGAAACCAGTTTGACTAACAAAGTATATCTTTAGTCTTCTACCTTTATATGAAGGTGGTTCATGTAACCCTACGGCTTCAGTTATAACATCATTTAAGACGTTAGTTTTAATTTCTCTTGTCGCATTGTTATAAGCCTTAATTATTTCAGGCATTAATGTATTTACACGCTTTTTAGTTAAGGCACTTAAGAATACGGGAGTAACGAATGGAATGAATTGGAATTCATTAGCAATTAGTGTTTTCCATTTCTTTAGTTCCGTATTAGGATCGCTTATAGTATCCCATTTATTAACAACTAATACAATGGCTTTACCAGCTTCTAGAGCATAAGAGACGATATGTTTATCATGTTCAATAATGCCTTCTTCGGCGGAGATAACGACACAGCAAACATCACTACGGTCAATGGCTCTTAAACTTCTTACTAAGCTATACTTTTCTACTGACTCATAGATACGACCTTTTTTACGCATACCAGCAGTATCAATTACAGTATACTCTTCACCATTATAACGGAATTTACTATCGATAGCGTCTCTAGTTGTACCAGCAACATTAGATACAATAGCACGATTTTCATTTAAAATAGCATTAATTAAACTACTCTTGCCAACATTAGGACGGCCAATAATACAGAACTTCAAAGTATTATCAACTACTTCAGGAGATTCACCCATATCTTTAACGATTTCATCTAATAGTTCATTAAAGCCAGAGTTATGAGCGGCACTTACTGGAATTATAGTTTCAAATCCTAGTTCATAGAAGTTATAGATTAAGCTTTCTTGCATTTCTTTATTATCTAATTTATTAGCAACAACGATTACTTTCTTACCAGATTTCATTAAAATATCTCTAATAAGATAGTCGTTTTGATTTAATTCTGTTCTACCATCAACAACAAAAACAATTAAATCAGCTTCATCAATAGCAAGTTCACCTTGCATTCTAATATCTTTATTAAAGTCCCCTTCTCCAAGGTCAATACCACCAGTATCAACAAGTAAGAAGTTATGGTCATTATAATTTACGGTACCATAGATTCTATCTCTAGTAACTCCAGGAGTATCCATAATAATAGATTTAGATTCACCTATAAGACGATTAAAGATAGTTGATTTTCCAACGTTAGGTCGTCCAATTAAGCATACACATTTTTTCATGTTTTTCACCCTCTTTTTCAAGTTTTTTTATTTTATCATATTTTGATTTATTTAGCAAATTTTAAATAATAATTATAATAATAACCCCCAATAATAACTATTTATTTCGTCTAATTCAGCAGGTGGTAGTTGATTACAAACTCTTGCTGATTTGATATCTAAAGATAAAGCATAAATGGCATCTTTAAATTCTTCATATAATTTCGAATTATTTTAATCAAGTATAACTTTTTTCATTTCATCACATAAAGGAGCTTCATAATCTTTATAATTGTATTTCATATAATCACATCCATTATTTATTAAGTTTTAACATTTCTATATTTGCTTCTAGTTTTTCTATTCTTTCTTTTAGGCCACTGGTTAAATTTTCAATACGTTTATCTGAGATATCTTGTTTATCTTGGTATTGTTCTAACATTGTTTTGTATTCGCTACATAGACCATCTAATTTTTTTATATCTAAAGTAGTTATATAAGAACCAATTGTCTTTAAAATATCTTCATAGTCTTTAGCAGTATTCGTAAAGAATTTACCAGTACCATAAGAAAAATCCATTTCATTAAGATATCTATCACATTGCATACTTTGACCAGTATCAAATATTGGCGTTGTTCTTACCCATTCTAGAGTATTAACATTTCTAATTATACCAAAGTTTTTTAAATGTCTATCAGTATTCATCATTAAATAATCAACGATAAACATATTAGCAACATTTTCTCTAGCATTTAACACATTATGTTGTTCTAGTATTTTAATATAGAACTCATAATCACTTAGATTATTAGGCTTTTTTTCAGATTTAAAGATATCATAAGCAGAAATAATTTCTTCGTTTTCATTAATAAAGTTCTCACATTTAGAGACTAACTTAGTTTTATCAGACCAGGAAACCCAGTAATTACAGTAATCAAATCCTAATCTTTTACTAATTTGGGATGCTAACCATTCATTAAAGGGTTCTTCTCTACTAAATGTATAAGTTCCCTTTACTAACACTCTTTTACCTTGTTCAATAATCCAACCTTTTTGAAGCATGCCATCAGTTGTGTTATTGGGAGAGCGTAAAATAGCTTTGTCAGTCGAGGCATTTAGATTAGATGAACTATCTAAGGCAGCTTCTAAGTAGGCTTCATATTGAAAATCATTGTTAAAGAAATTAATATCTTGCCATTTGACAATACTGTTTTCCTCTTTTAACCAATACTGGTCAGATAAAGAAAGAGCATATGATTTATTTAATAATTCTTCAGGTGATGAGACATTTAACTTTTCAAGTAAGTTTTCTAAGTCTTTACGCCAAGAAGGTATACCTCTTCCTTTAAACCATTCATTGACTTGTTTTAAAAGATTGGCTCCTTTAATTCTACTAGCATTCAAAATAGATAATGGCGCATGGTCGATATGGTATGTTTCATATATTTCTTCAATGGCATTAAGAGTTGTGTTATATTCGATTGCCATGATGGGAGTATTTTGGTTCATTAATATATGTCTCATAGTGTTCTTCCTTTCTTAAGTAGTTATTATACTATAGATTTAGCTAGTTTTATAGACTTTATCACCACATACTTTATCAGTGGCATCAGTATTAGTATAAATATATCTAGCATAGATTCTTCTACTCTTGGTATAGATTTCTACTTTAGTACGATCTAATGATGAATCATCTCTAGGGTCTTTAACACAGTTAGAAGTATTAGAAGAGGTTTGGCAGTTATCATCATCTTTCTTAACATAACCAGCTTTTACTAAATCTAAGACTGATACTTTAGCTAAAGATAATTCATTAGAATTAGTAGTTACTTCTTCACCGTATTTATCTTGACCATATAGTGTTGCAGCTTGTTCAATGGTACTTATCTTTTCACAGAAGTATTTTATTTTCATATTTTTATAGATACCTAAAGCATTAGGTACGGCAACGCCCATTAGAACACCAAGTATTACTATTACAGCCATTAATTCAACTAATGTAAATCCTTTTTTATTCATTTTTTATTCCTTTCTAACTTAAATTTAAGCGATATGGATTAGTACTTGAACCATCTCCAGTAGTTGTTTTAACTTTAATATCAGCTCTTAAATAGCCAGTTGGTCTTACGCTATCGGCATTTTTAGCCATACCTAGACCTACAGCACCACCATAACCAATACCATAGAAGTAATTATTCCAAGAAGATGAAATACCTAAAGATGATTGATTATAACTACTTTTAAATAAGTAACTATTTAAACGACAGTCTTTATAGTTATCGCTACTCCATGCATATTCATTTTCTAGGCAGACGCTTCTTAAAATGGTAGAGCTTCCTTTAGTTGAATAGCCGAAATCACTTGGGTACATAAGGGCGATTTGGCCTTTCCAAATAGTTTGGTTACCACTATAAGATGAGTATGCTCTTTCATATAGATACCAGTTTTTAGCGGTAGCTTTATTAGCAACATTGTATGGCATACCGCCAATATTCCACACTACTGTTTCAAAAGCATTTCTTGTAGTGGCATTTTTTAAGCCGGTGGTTGTAAAATCACAACTTGTAGTAGCATTATTAGAGTTATTATAGCAATTACCTTTAGAGGCATTGTAATATAGGGAGTTATTAATGCTTAATGAAGTATAGCCTTTATTTAGTAGTTTCATTAAATCAGCACTAGACCAGTCGTTATATCCTAAGCCATTATTTTGATTGCTTTCTGATGAGTCGTAAGAATAACCACCGATGGTATCATCTCTTATTATTTTGACTAAGTCTTCTTTGGTGCCATCAAATTTTGTTATATTTTTAAATACACCAATAATACGCCACTTTTCACAGTTGGCAGCAGTTTGATTAGCATAATTACTACAATTAAAGAGAACATAGTTATTTGGGTTAGCTCCAATATATCTTATGTTATTATCGGGATCATCTGTAGCGAAGTCACTGGAATCTTTAGTATAAGCAGCGTTTATTTTATCAATTAAAGTATTGGTTGGGTTTGATGGTGTTGTGGTTGTTCCAGAACCAGGGGTTGTTGTTGAACCTGAGCCGGATCCAGAAGATGATCCCGAACCAGTGTTACCAGAATCAGAACCAGATCCAGTATTAGATCCGGAACCGGTATTTCCAGAGTCAGAACCAGATCCAGTATTAGATCCGGAACCAGTGTTACCAGAGTCAGAACCTGAAGAACCACCAGTATCTGGGTTTGTTGTTGTCCCACCAGATGTTGAGCCACCTGTTCCACCAGTATTACCATTATCAGGAGTTTCTGTAGCAGCTCCAGCACTCTTACAAACAACATAAATACTAGTTGATGAAGTCACAAAACCTCGAAGGAGATTACCATTAGGAGATGCTTTTCCATCACATTCATACTTAGTACCGGCACGATTTCTTCCTTTAATATTAGTAATACGATATTTAGTTCCGTAAGGAATGTTTTCTCTATCGTAGTCAGTTTGAGCACTCGCTACTAATTCATCATCAAAATATAAATCGAAAGTAAATGGCAAGTTAGAATATTCATAAGAACCATCTACTATGGCATTAACGTCAAATTTTATATCACCAGTAATTGGGGAACCATCGGGATTATATTTATTTAAGTTATAGATGGTATCATTACCGCATACTCTATTATTCGCATCATCGGGATTATATAAATATCTTACATATATTCTTTTATTTTTAGTATATACTTGGAATTTATCACGATCCATGCTTCTGTTATCACGAGGATCTTTTATACAATCTGAAGTACTATCAAATTTCGTTATATCACATGATTCATTATCTTTATTTAGATAACTACCATCGATTAATTTATAAAGTGGCAAATTATCTTTTAAAATTGTTTCTTCTTCGCCTTCTTGGACTTGGTCACCATAGTTATCTTGGGCGTATTGTAAGGCAGCTTTTTCGATATCACTAACCTTCTCACAAAAATATCTTACTTTCATATTAGAAGATATTTTAAAGACACTTGGTACAGCAATAGTCATAATGATACCCATAATAACTAAGACCGCTAATAATTCAACTAATGTAAAACCTTTTTTATTCATATTACCCTTACCTTTACTATATTAATTATAGTATATTTTTAAGATTAGATAAAGAAAAAGTTTAGATAGCGATACCATCTAAACTAAAACTTTTAGCTTCAGTTATTTTAACATTAACTATTTTGCCAATTAAGTCTTTATTTCCTTCGACGTTAACTAGTTTCATAGTGTCAGTGTAACCACATAATTTAGTATTATCTTTTTCACTTATGCCTTGGATTAAGACAGGAACTACTTTGTTTAATAGTTTTTCATTGTTTTCTAAAGAGTATTTATTTACTAATTGATTTAATTCATGAAGTCTTTGTTCTTTTTCTTTTAATGGGGTATTATCTTCCATTTTAGCAGCAGGTGTTCCTACTCGTGGGGAGAAAATAAAGGTATAGGCGCCATCGTATTTACAATGGTTTACTACTTCTAATGTTTCTTTAAAGTCGTTTTCGGTTTCACCAGGGAATCCAACGATAATATCAGTTGAGATAGCAACATTAGGTATTCTTTCTTTCATTTTATCAAATAAAGTTAGATATTCTTCTTTAGTGTAACGTCGACCCATTAGTTTTAGTATTCTAGAAGAACCGGATTGTAATGGTAAGTGGATATAAGGCATGATGTTGTCTCTTTTTGCTATTATGTCTATCATTTCGTCAGTGAAGTCCCAAGGGTGGGATGTTACAAATCTTACGCGAGGTATTTTAGTATTGCTAACCATTTCTAGTAGTTTAGCAAAGCTTACTTCGTTTTCTAAGTCTTTACCATAGGCATTGACGTTTTGACCTAGTAAAGTTACTTCTTGGTAGCCTTCTTTGACTAGTTTTTCTACTTCTTCGATTATACTTTTAGAGGCTCTACTTCTTTGACGTCCTCTAGTATAAGGAACGATACAATAAGTACAGAATTTATCACAACCATACATGATATTTACCCAAGCATTAATTTTAGAATCTCTTTTGTACTTAACGTTTTCGATTATTTTGCCTTCTTCAGAATATACTTTGATGTTTTGGCTATTTTGATGTTCTTTAATCATGCTTGCTAGTTCATAGATGTTATGGGTTCCGAATATTATATCAACATATGGGTGTTTAGTTCTAATTTCGTTTACGACTACTTCTTCTTGAGCCATGCAGCCACCGATACATACAATTAAATCTTTCTTAGTGTTCTTTAGGTGTTTACATCTTCCTAAGTAGCCGAAGACTTTATCATGAGCATTTTCTCTAATAGCACAGGTATTTAAAACGACAATATCACTATCTTCCAATTCGTTTGTTTCTGTGTAACCTAGGTTTTCTAAGATATATTTAATTTCTTCGGAATCATGGACATTCATTTGGCAGCCATAGGTTCTTAAGAAATATTTTTTACCTTGGTATAAGTTATTGTTTTCTTCATTAGCTAAATAGATTGTTTCTATTGTTTCTTTAGTTCTTTTTTTAGCATCGTTTAAGTTTGGTAAATTCATAGTATCACTCATTTCTTTTAATATTTTACATATTTATTATCACTTTGTAAAGAAAAAAGATAGATTTTGTTCTATCTTGAAACTTGCATTGTAGACATTTGTTTTAACTCTTCTAAATGGCTTTTTAAAACGAATTTAGTAGCGATATTTAAAGTTTTGATATCGCCTTGAAATAATTTTTGATCGGTTATTCTTGCACTGTCATAGAAGAATTCTAAATCGCCATGAACTAAGCTTACTAAGTAATTGGGATATTCTTTTTTTAAGACTTCTTGAATTAATCTATCGTTTATTTTATTGTTAAATATTTTTATTAAATCTTGGTAGTTTTTTGTAATACAGAAGCGGTCTAAAAATGGTTTAACGAATAAGTTGCTTAGTTCAGCTTGTTTTAGGTCAGCATATAGGGGACCGCCATAAACTCCATCATCTTTTAAACATTCTTCTAGATATTCTCCGATAGTTAAATAATCTTTATTACTTAAATAATCATTAATCATATTTCACCTATTCCTTATATAAATATTATATCATACTGATTTTATTTATGTATATTATTTATCTAAAGTTAATTTAGTTGACGTTAATTTAAACTTAGTTGGTATGGACTTGCACTACTTCCGTCTCCCGATGTTATGGAGATATTTGATTTTAAATATAATGTTGGATTGATACTATTTTTTCCATGTGCACCCCCATTTCCTACTCGTCCATATGAATCTGGCGCCATGACTGAAAAGGCATGATTTTTAAGTCTATTCATAGACCAAACATTTTTTGCTACATATATATAATCATTATCTTTACAATATTCATTTGAAGCATTCATCCAGTCGGCAGCCAAGCTATAATTTAAACATTTTGTTCGGTTTGGTGTGGATCCACCACTTGTTGCATATGCATAATCGCTGGGTTGAATTAATCCTATTTCTCCTATCCAGTAGTCAGAGTTAGAACTAATATTATGTTCCATATTATAAGATTCTTCTGGAGTAGTGCCAAAGTATAAACTGCCTAAATTCCACTTAACACTTTCAATTTTGTTTTTAGTATCAGCATTTTTTAAACCTGTCGTTGTAAAATCACAAGGTGCTAATTCATTTTCCGGTCCTACATAACACTGGCCACTGCTGGAGTTATAATACAAAGACCCTCCATTTTCCAAAGACTCATGTCCTCTGTTTAATAAAAAGTTTATTTTTGATTCATTCCAAATGTTAGTTCCCATTCCACTATTTATATCTGATGTTGAACTATTCCATGCAAAGTATCCAATTGCTTCTTTTCGCATTATTTTAACTAAATCTTCTTGTGTGCCATCCTCTTTAGTCATATTCTTGAATAGACCAATAATACGCCACTTTTCACATGTGCTATCACTTTGATTGTTATAATCACTACAATTAAAATAAACATAATTACTTGGATCTTTTCCAATATACCTTATATTATTATCTGGATCATCATCAGCAAAGTTAACTGTATCTTTACTGGCTAAATCAGTAATAGTTTCAGCCATATATT
>OLGZ01001492.1_pt1 | contig 13240 bp, 3 predicted proteins | sample 1605981 | NCBI WGS metagenome assembly OLGZ01 (sample SAMN03283291) | human gut metagenome | biome: human-associated habitat; material: feces | host: Homo sapiens | place: Peru | collected 2012 | reverse complement strand
TCACGTTGTTCTCCGGGTGGTCAGGATAGTTGATACCCGTCAGACGCTGATAGTCATAATCGTAGGTGATGAACTTGCCTTCCTTTGCAAGGTTGGCAGTCTGCTTGGTCAGTACATTACCGAGTGCATCATACGTGAAGGTAGTGATGCCGCTTGCAGGATGGTTCACCTCTGTGCGGCGGTCGCCCATGTCATATACGGCGGTCGTATAGTTGCAGTTGTTACAGCCTATTATATAATCAACTACTACTAAGTCTTTTTTTTATTACGATTAATAACCATATACATGAGCATAAATATAGAATAAAATTAGGTACTAAATGTCTTACCATCGCCCCACTTTCTTCATAAACTTTATCTCTTTCTTTGTCATAAAAAAGTTTTATTTTTTGTGGATCAAACTGTATGCATTTATCTCTGGCAACAGCTACATAATATTGCTTTCCATTGAACTCTATGAATATGGATGATGAAGTTCTACGACGGCAATTAACTTCCAGTACCGAATATTTTTGTATTGGTTCCTCACTTTTTATTATCGTCTGTCTACGGTCGTATATGAGCCACATATAAACAGCAGCTGCTAATAAACCAATATTTACCAATATGACACTTATAAGCTCCTTATTTGTAACACGTTTCATTTTCTCGTTTTTAAAAGTAAATCACGACATCCAATAAAGATGTCGTGATTTATTTTGTTATTCAATTCTATCAGAAGCACCTTTTGAAACTGTTTTCTTTGCAGTTTCACTTCCAATATCTAACCCTTTAATTATTCCGTAAAATTGCTTTGCACTATTAAGATCTTCTTGGGCCTTATGTATCAACTTTGCATTAGGATACCTTCTATTACTTAAGTCCGCTAACCTTTTTTCTGCAGCACTTACAGCATTTTTAGCTTCCCCTAAGGCTTTCTTTACATATTTTTCACCAATTAACTTACCCATGCCGACCTCTGCTAGCGCTCCTACTAACATAGATGAGATACTTATTTCTCCAGTTTCTATATATTGACTTAGGGCTTCTCCCACCATATCTATGCCATTTTCAAGAAGTTTCGTTACAATTTTTCTATTTGTAGGTTTTGCTATCCAATTGGTCATTCTTGATATGCCATTATCAATAAAGCCTGAAGCAGCTCCTAATCCAGTATTTATTGAAATGCTTGCCACATCACCCAAATCTAAATCTTTGTTTGCTTCTTTAAAGGTCTTGTTATCAAATAACATCTTAGAACCGACTATAGAAGCATACTCTGTGAATCCTCCAATCAATCCTCCAAAGATTACACCACTAAAACCTTGTTTTCCATTAGGATCTATATAGACAGTACTTCTATTATAACAATATACATAAGGATTTAGATTTGCATAATTATATATACCTCCATTATGTTGGCCATCTAAAAAATTCTCACTATTCAGTGGGTCATAATTAGAGATAGGATCTACGCTCATCCACAAACTCAACCTCGGTTCATAGTACCTCGCCCCATAGTAATACAGTCCCGTTTCCTCATCGAATTCCTTCGCATTGAAGAGATAAGGCGTATTCCAGATGTTGTTGCGCTCCTCTATGAACACCTCACCGAACGGAACATACTCGATATGCTGCACCACCTCGCCTTCAAGGTTGGTGATGTAACTACTGCTACCCAAGTGGTCTGGGTGGTAGAAGAACTGCATCTTCTCGTATGTATCGCCTTCTTGGAAGTTATTCTTTGCAGCTCTCGCTAAAGCTCGTGTCTGAGCAGCCTCCAAGCTGCCGTCATTGCAGCAGAAGCCTTTGCCATCGACATAGTCGTTGTTGTCCTCGCCATTGTACGGCACTGCAAAGGTTGCATAATTATCCTTGATAACCTGCAACTGCTGAGTATATTTAACCTTATAATCAACAGACAAGCCATCAGTCTCGCTACCTGCATACTGGATGCGGCGTGGGTCAGAACCGTAAGAGTCAAAGTCTCCAATCTTGGAAACGACACGCTGGCTACCGATATAGATGTGCTTGGTGTAGCGTCCGCCTTGGTTGGCAACGAGATAAGGTGATACATAGAGTGAGAACTTGGCGGTGTTCGTGCGACCTCCAGCAAACTCTGAGTTCACATAAACTTGGTCACTCTCGCCAGAAGTCTTCACAGTGCGCTCGCCATCTGCATCATACCAGTAGTTAGTCACGAAGCCATTGTCATCAGAAGCAAGGAGACGGTTCTCCTCATCCCATTTGAGTTTGCGCTCTGCGGTCTTCTCGTCAGCCACACCGTCCTTCTTTGTACGGCTTGTATTGACATAGACAAGATTACCGTTGGCATCATACTCATAAGCATGATTGTTGTTCACATTCTCGCTTTCTGAAGGTGTCTCCTCCGTGCGGTAGTTCACATCCTTCACATTGGCGAGTTGGAACTTCTTGCCTGTCTCTGTTCCATAGGTGTATGACAAATCATAACCTGCATTCAATGTGCCGTTGAACTGCACATTGTTCTGCGTGAAAATCTGACGCTTTGATGTGATACGGTGCATATTGTCGTAACCCATCGCAAGAGTATAACTTGCGGTCTTGTTGTCTGCACCAGTATAAGTACCTGTTGCACTGACAAGACGGTAAAGAGCATCGTATGTATAGGTATGCGCCATCTGTCCGCCAGCCTTTCCACTTTGTGGAACTGACACACCGTTTACCACGCTGAGCACATTGCTCACCGCATCGTAAGTGTAGGCGTTATCCATGATGGTGTTTCCACCACTATTCACCGTGAGGTTCTGCAATCTACGACGCTGTGGGTCGTAGGTGTAGAATGTCTCTGCACCGTTGCAATACTTCAAGTATGTGCGCTGCTCGAACTTGTCATAGCCAATCTTGCTTACATAATCGTAGCCGTATGACTTGTAGCCATGAACCTTTTCAAGCTGACCACCGAGATTGTAAGAGTAAGTAATCTTCTCCTCATCAGGATAGATCATCTCCAACAGGCGGTTGTGGCTATCATAAGTCCATTGCGTCACATAGGTTGCTATCGCCTGATTAGGCACAATCATCGTGCGGCGGGTCTTTGTCACCTCGCCCATCTTGCCATAGAAGTATTCAATGGCACCTGTTCCATCCTCGCGGAGCATCAATCTGCCGATACGGTTCTGAGAGGCATTGCGACCACCATAGTAATACTTCACGTTGTTCTCCGGGTGGTCAGGATAGTTGATACCCGTCAGACGCTGATAGTCGTAATCGTAAGTAATGAACTTGCCTTCCTTTGCAAGGTTGGCAGTCTGCTTGGTCAGCACATTGCCGAGTGCATCGTAAGTGAAACTGGTGATGCCGCTTGTTGGATGGTTCACCTCTGTACGGCGGTCGCCCATGTCGTAAGTAGAGGTCGTTACATTGCCCTCCGTGTCGGTGACACGAACAAGGCGCTGTATGCCGTCATACTCAAACGAGGTGGTAATCTCACCGTCAGGACCGCTCTTCTGGATGGTCTTCACCGTCTTGCCACTGCCGTTGATATGGGTAGCCTGCACATTATGGAGCGCGTCTGTTACAGTTGTAACAAGTGCATGACTGCCGTTGTCAACAGTATATGCCGTAGTTGTCGTAGAGTTGTCCGGCAATGTCACTGAGGTAGCACGGTCGAGCACGTCATAAACAGTAACCGTTGGAGATACATTGTCAAATGACTTGTTGAACGTTGATTTCGATCCATTTCCTTCCGTTGTAGGATAGAATGCCTTTGCCACACGTCCAAAAGCGTCATATACGTTTCTGCCGCTGACAATCATCACGTTCTCGTCCTTGGCAGAGCTTCCCTTGGATGCACTTGTCACAACACCGTCCTTCTTCACCTGCACGGCTCTTCCGAAACCGTCAACGAACGTAACGGTCTCCAAGTCGTCGTTAGGGTGCTGGATGTCGTAGTGCTTGGTCACTGCGTAAGCAGGAGCGGTAATGCCACTCTCACCAAAGGTAGCCAAAGGCTGATACTCAAAGGCGATGGCATAAGGCACGCCCGTAGCCAACTCATTTGGACCACGCACGCCAGTAATGCGACCGAGGTCGTCAACATCAGTCTCATAATAGAAGTTGTTGAGGTCACGATGCTCCTTGGCTATACCATAGCGATAGTCAAAATTGCCTTGCTCGCTGCGGTAGCCCCACGCATCGTCAATGCGTTCAACATACATGTTCATCTCAGGCTCATAGCGGTACTTGTACCACATACGCTGTCCCTTGCCGTTGGCAGGGAGGGTCTTCTGGATGATGTTGCCGTAAGAGTCGTACTTGTAATCAGTAACTGCCGCACCGTCATTCAACTGCTGCGTAATCTGGGTGATGTGGTTGGCATAGTTGGTGTTGTACTTTGCCGTCACATGATGATAGAGTGAACCATCACCACCTGTAACAGTAACATCAACAGGAAGTCCGAAGATATGCTTCGCTGCATTGTCCGTGTATTTAATGGCGGTTGCATAGTCAAACTTTCCGTTTCCGTCCTCGCCAAGGCTTCCCTTGTCGCTGTACTTGTAGGACTTCAACTCACCATGATAGCCATTAAGATAATACTCGTTCCAAGCCTCGGATGCAATGACACCGTTGGCCGCTCCCTCATACTGCAAGTTGGCGGTATAGCGGAGAGGGACGAATGCAGAGGCACGGTCACTCCAAAGGTTCACGTCACGCTTTGCGAACGTGTACTTGTCACCGTCGGCAGTCAGATAGTAGCTGTCGTAACGGTTCTTTGTCTCGGTGTACTTGTTGCCGTTGGCATCCTCTACGGATGTGGCGGTAACATTGCCCTGCGTGTAGTAGTTGGCAACATCGTAGTTCTCAACAGCCTGTCTGTAAACAGAATTGCCTTTCTCCGTGTCAAGGTTCTTGGTGATGACCTCACCGAAACCGAGGAACTCACGCTCATGGCGGTCACGCTTGCCGTCCTTGTACTCAAAGGCGGTAGTCATTACAGGTCCATCGTCATGGATACCATCATCAACGGTAAGGGCAGACATTACCCACTTGCCACCAGGAAGTCCGTAGGTAGGAGTGGTATGCGCATAGTCGAGTGTGAAAGTGCCGCCCAAGGAGTTGGTGACAGACTTCAACATGTTTGTCCTGCCAATGGCAGAGCGTGTGACCTTTAACTCGCTTTCCTTCTCAGACTCAACGATGTCAAGATAGCCGTCACCGTCCACATCCTGCAAAGAATATGTAGGGCGGTTGATACTATGAGAGGTGGAAGCACCAGGGTTGGTTGAAATCTTGATGCTAATGACAGGAATGTTGATGGTCAAAGTGAACGCTGCATTTGCAGACTCTGATGTAGAGGCTGATTCACTAAGCGCATTTACACCTTTCCAGCTGATAGGTTCATCAAAACCGTTGCCAGTATTGAGGGCAACAGTTATACCGTCACCATCCTTCCATACCTTGTCTGGAAGGCCATCGGAGTTGATGTCGATAAGGTTGTATTCCTCTTCACTTTCAGAGGTTACGATACCGAAACCTGCTGAGAAACTACCAGAAGCCTTGTTTATTTTGTTATCGTGGTATTTGGTTTCTCCCCAGCCTTGGCTTGCGCCACCGCTTGCTCCTATATCATAAGAGTGGCTCTTACCGCCTTGAATACGGTCAAGTTCCCAATCAATAGGCTCAGTAAAGGCATAGCCAAGATTTAATCTTACCTTTTTGTCGGAAAGAATCTTGTCAGGAAGTCCATCTCCATTAATGTCGATAAATGACTCTACGGCTTCATCCGTATTCTTTGGTGCACTACCAGAAATAGAGAATTGAGCTAACCATTCCGTCTGAACATTGCTCAAAGACGGTTTAATACCCTTGGCTAAGTTGGTGATACCTGATACGGAAGCAACAGGATTGCCACCATATCCCCACGCCTCAGAAGCATTGTCAGAGTTATTAGCTCCGATACCCTTGTAGATTTCGCCACTCAATCCACCTTGTGAGTTGGTGTATTGGATAGTACCACCAGCAATGATGTCAGGGAATCCGTCACCATTCATATCCATCATGGCAACTTCCGTCTTGGAACTGCCATTTGCATTGTTATGGGTAATGCCAAGTGCACCACCTTGCACAACGGTACTCTTGCTTGATACCACTTGGCTTACAGCTGCCGCACCAGTACCCTGCAAATATTCACCTGCAAGTCCTGCCACTTCAGCATTATTATCCAATGGATTGGTAAGAAGTACATCCTGTTCTGTCAATCGGGCTGTACTTGCCTCGGTTGCAGTAAGATAGATGTCCTGTCGCTGACCGACCCACTTGTCCATAGAAGTCTGGTCTGTACCCAATGGAGTGAATGCCATCGTGAGAGGATCAACCTTGTCGTTCTCGTTTTCAGGCAATTTCAGCAATGACTCGTCAATAGGTTTTGCATATCTGCCCTCTGCCGAGTTATAGACAAAACCTCCCCAGCCACGGTAAAGCATACCGAAGCCAAGATTGTCATTCTCTGCATAGAATCCAGCAAGCACATTCTCTGTTACGAGACCTGCCGCATCTTTCAGAATGGAAACAGAGGCTGAAGTAACAGTTTCATTAGAGATTGCTGCCGGATAGCTGTATTCAAACCAGATGTTCTTTCCTGCAGTAGTTGCAAATCGCAGAGTATCGGCTTTCAAGATGCCATTCTCGATAGTGAAAGACTTCTTGCCAACAAGCGCATCCTCTGTTTTTGCGGTCAAAGTAATCTGACCGTTGATAGAATTGTCCGAAAGGGTAAGCACTGGAGACACAACCATAATTGTATCTGTCGCAGTGGTCAAGTATGGCTTGCCCTCTGACAAGGCATTTGCAAATATCTTGTAGTGTGCAGGAACAGCTACCGTCTGTTCGATATTGGCAGAGTCCTTATAAGTCACAGACGCTTGCCAACCGATATTCTTCCAATCAACATTTGAGGTAGATGAAATCTCAAAGCTGAAGTTGGTCAGCTTTTCCGTATTCTTCAGACTGATGTTGAGAGAATCGCCACCAAAAGCCTCATAAGCCTTTAATGTACGAGCAAAGACCGTCTTCTCAATATAGTTAGGATTGTCGTTTCCGTCACTGTCTTTCTTATCATTGCTTCCAATGATGCTGAGAACAACATCGTCGGTTGTTACAGGCTTGTGGAAGGCACTGTGAACTTCCACGCTTGAACCATTCTCCACATTAGCGGAGGTGTTCACATCGTAGATGGCACCATCCTCTGGCTTGTACTCTGTTGAAGAAAGCCCGTTAGGCAAGATATTTGACTCGCCAGCGTATGTAATGGTAGGCGACCAGTTCACCTTATCAAATAAGCCGTTGCTTGTTTCCTCAGAGCCAGACTGCACACGGAAATAGATCCTTTCACCACGCTTGACGGCAACAGATGATACGGCAGCGGCATAAGAACTGCCGTCGCCCTTTGCAATAGTCTTGTTCCAAAGCTCATTGCCACCCTTTTGGATAGCAACTCTTACGCCGTCTGCCTTCTGATACTCGTCAGCATCATAGTCACCAGTCGGAGTAACAAGGCTCACTTGACCTGCCACGCTGACAGTTCCATCCTTTGGTGCTTGCCATACACGCACAATATCCTCCATAGGGGAGTTCTTGATGGCTTCTGCCTGCTCGTCCTCGCTAACCTTCATGACGGAAGTGTCAACCTTGCCACCATAGATGATAGGGCTTGGCGTGTCGGCACTGCTCAATGTAAATGTAGGAACGGCATTGCCTGCCTCGTCAAACTCCAAGTGGTTGAAATAAACCTTGCCATTGGAAACGAGGTCAACAAGTCCGTCACCGTTGATGTCGCTGAAATACTGGGTCGTCTTTGTCTTGGTGGTAGATTTGTCCGTTCCGACAACGGCGGTCAAGACATTCCAACCGACAACGGCATTCGCACCGAAAGTGTTGGTAGAACTTTTGGTTGTCGAGAAGTTACTGATGCCCTTTACCTTGACAGGCTCACCATATACAACTTCTCCGTTGTCTGTCTTAATCTGTGGACGATAATATACAGAACCACCAGACTTGTACACCTTGTCTGGAAGTCCGTCACCGTTCAAGTCAACGAGTGCGGAAAGTCCCTTGCTCGTGTCGCTTGAATAGCTGTATGAGCCACCTACGGTATTGCCTTTCCAAGGACTTCCGTCCACGACACCCACACCTGCATAGAACGAACCGCTTACAGAAGAACTTGTCGTTCCGCCAAGTGCAGTTGGCTTGTCGCTGAAACGCTTGCTGACAGTCTTCAATGGATTGATGAACCCTGCGTCAAGTCCATCATCATGGGTGTTCCATTTTTCGGAATCATCCTTGAAAGGAACATAGCCCTTGTCTGCCTGTACGTCATCATAGTAGTCGAAGTTTTGGAAGGAGACCTCCTTGCCGTTGTTGTCATACTGTCTGACACCAGTGAGCATTTCCTTATGGAAAGCACCTTCCTTGTAGTCAAAGGCATAGCTGCGCAGGGTCTCGCCCTGGAAATTCACGGTCACTTTTTCCAACAGCTTGTTGGAGGAGGCGAGGAATCCATAGCGGGCATTGTTGGTCTTTACCTGCTTTACCTTGTTGCCATCAAAGAGTACAACGGTGTGCGGTTCCTGTCCTGCATTACCTGCGTGAACCTCCTTCAGATATGCCGCCTTGGCCTTCAAGCCGCCACGTACATCCTCATCCACGATGTCATACACATATTCTATATAGTCACCGTGGAGTTCCTCGACACGTTTCAGCTTCCATTCGGCAATCACCTCACGGGTATTGCCCGAAGCATCGGTGACATTGCCCTTTACAACAGCTCCGTCACCACCATAGATGTACTTGACACCCTGCTTGTCTGTAACCTCCCAATAATAGTTGGCAGGACTGTCACCCTTGCGGATGATACGGCTGAAATCACCGCCTTGGCGGGTGTAGAACTGGCGATCCGCCTTTCTGTTCATCTTCTCGCCACGGTGTGCGACTCCCATCTGTCCGTTGTCATCCATAGTGGAGAGCATTGAACCGGACAAAAGATAAGTCTCCGTCTCTTTTGACATGTCATAACGAGGCACGCCCCACCGGGTGTCAAGCGTAATGCTTGGCACGCTGACGTTCCAACCCTCGCCAAGCCAACCGCTACCGCCCTCGCTGCTGTACTGCAAGCCAAGGCTTGGCTGCATGCCGTTTCGTGCTGGCGGCATCTCGAACGGATACTGCAGGTTGGCAGAGCCACGGTTGTTTGCGCTTGGAGGCGCAATGACATTGAGCTTCGCCGTCGGGTCAGCCGCCTTGATGTCGTTCATCATCGTCGGGGCAAAGCCTTCGGTCTGCGGAGACTCCGGTGCCTGTATCACGCCGTTGATCATGTCGGTGAAGTGGGTGGTCTTTGAAACGACACACTCTTCCTTCTTGTCCACACGCACACGTTCCAACGCAACCCAATGCTTCTCGGCCGGGTCATAGTAATAGGTACGGATGTCGTCCTCGGTATAGCCGCTTGGTATTCTCGTGCGGTCATACTTTATCTTGACAGTCGCACCCTCGCCTGTGAAATGGGTTCCGTGAGGGAGAAAACGGTAGCCCTGTCCTCCTGCCGTGACATTGGTCATGGCAAAGTCAAGCTCAGGAACATTCTCCTCTCCGATAGAGTTCACGGAAAGGCTTCTGTTCCGAATGAGGTCTTTCTGAAGAACGACCAGTTTGCTACCTCCTACGGAGATACTGTCAGAGACACCCTTCTTGAAGAGTTTTCTCACGGCTGTCCCGTCCTTTGCCGAAAGGGACAGTGTGGCGGCAAGCAGTAAAACCAATGCCCACGCCACCTTCTGTATATAATTCTTCATGCGTATCTTCCTTTAAGTTACTTTACTGAGATTTTCCTTGTATGCTCCCCATTCTCGGAGATTGCCTTCACGACATACACACCCGATGCGGGAACCTTGAAGTCGGCTTGCTTGACGCTTTCGCCTGTCATTTGGCGTGACACTACCAGTTTGCCTGATACGTCAAACACCATCAATGTGGCTGCAGAAGGCTTGTCCTGTGTGAGTTTAGCCTCGTAGATGCCTGTCGTAGAACCGTTGCCCTTGACAGTGAAATCCTCGTCTTCTCCAGAAATGAAGGTATTGTCAGCCTGTCTGTCCGAGCTGCCCACATGGTTCTCCCTTGCCTGTGTTCCGTTAGGCATACTTGCATCACACTCGCTGCCGACATAGACGGTCATCGTTGTCGTACACTTCTTGGGTGTTTCTATCTGCACGTTGCCCCTTGTGGTGAATGAGGTTACAGGCGTACCGTTTACGGTAAGATCTGTGATATGTGTCTCGCCCTTTCCGTACTTGATGCAGAACCGCCATGCACGAAGTGACCAGACATATTCATGATGCACGGTCTGTCCGTTCAACTTGTATGTGACCTGCATATTGCGGACTGTAACACTGAGCACATCGCCAGGCTTGATGGTGACATATTTGGTTAGGCTTGTATATCCACCGGTTATGATATGCGCCTTGTCGCCCCGCACGTCGAAGCCATATTGGGTGATCTCGTCCGTGAGGCTTGGCTCCAATCCCACACGGTAGTTTGATTTTGTATCGTTCACCGTCCATGAGATGTCGCCAGACAGATAGGTCCTGGTGTCATGTGAGTATGAGGTGTAGAGTGCGTTGCCAGTGGCATAAATCTCGTTGCCTCCACCTTGTGATACGGACAGCGCATAGACGCCGGGGGCAAGATTCGTGATTCTATGCGTGTCACCGAAGAATGTTCCTCTGGCAATGGTTTCTCCTTTTACTTTTCCTGCAACGGTGTCAACGCTGAGCACATAGGAATAGACTGGTGTACCGATGTTGATGCCGATGTCGATATACCCGTCATTGCGTGGAACTCCATTCTCGCAACTTGACGGCGTAGGAGTGGCATCATAGGAAATGCCGTCATAATAGGCGAATGTGAACACATCGCTTCCGCTTCCGTCTGCATCCCATAGGATATTGCGGAATATGGTCTTGCCCCTTGTCATATCAGGCTTGGAGCATCTTATGTTACTATTGCTGTTGATGTCGAAATCACCTTCACCGCTTGGGTCTATGAGCATGACGGTACGCTTGCGGCAATAGTCCGAGAACTCCCTGTCCGGTGTGAGGTCATAGCTCAACTCTGCCATATAACCGACATCATCGATTCCTCCTGTCCTCAAGCCTGCCATATTCAAGGCGGACTCTGCTCCTTCCGTTCGGATAATGCCCACATTTGTGTCTGTGTCAGTTGCATCAGAAAGGGATATGGTTCTTGTCGCACTTCCTGTTCCGTCAACACGCAGATAGATGTTTTTGCCTTCCTTGCGGATAGAGATGTCCGTTCCGTCAACATCCGTGGCGATGTATGAATTTGAGACCGCTCCGTTGATGATCGGATAAACAACTCCAGCATTGGTGAACCGGAATCCATACTTGCATGTGCTGCCACCGATGCTTCCGAAGCCAACGTCAAAAGTCGGGTGACTTGTCGGACAGGTGAACTCAAAAGCACCGCCACCTCCAACAAGGGCTGGTGTCGTGGCATAAGCTCCGGAAGCGGCTTTCTCTTGGATGATATTGTCAGTAAAGCCATTCCTTGACACTTCAAATCCTTGCGCAGTCCATCTTGCCACTGTACTGTCGGGCTTTGACGGCACGTTGGTCTTGACCATCCATGTACGTTTCATGACATGCCACAGGGAATCTGTAGGTGAGGTATATGTTGCAAGTGCCACATCATCGTCGCCCCAGAAAGTAAAGCCTCTGTCCGGCATCGGATTGCCGTTTTCACGTCCCATGACAAGCAGGCGGGAAGCGGATGAAGGGTTGTATGGATTTGCGTCATGATAAGTTCCGTTCTCCTTCAAGGCCGCATACACCGGACTTTCCTCATATGATGTTGCGGAAAGCGGCTGGGAGAGACTTCCTGCCATGTCGGTTCCAACAGCTGTGACCCTATGGTGGTAGGCTTGGTTCTCCGCCATATCCCAAGTCAGGTTTCCGTCGCTGTCAAGATACGAGCCTTTGAGGGTGATGCCGTACTTTACCGCCAGATAGCTCTCCACTTTTCTGCGCTCATCGGGTGTAAGCATCCTGCTGAACACAATAAGCTCAGGGGCATATCCACGGATGGAAGCATTACCGAAGAGCGAGGTCGGAAAATCCGTACCGAAGCTGCCAGAGGTGGAAGGGGTTCCGATGAATAATGTGGTGTTGGAGTTGTCTCCCCACAATGTTGTTGAAGGATTGCTTACCTTGAAGTAGGACACAACTCGCAGAGCGCTTTCCTTAAAACCGTTCTCGGACAAAGAATCACTTGATTGATAAAGCAGGTCTTCACCCGATGCTGAACCATAGTCCAGTGGTTCAACGCCTCTACCCCTTACGGCTTTGTCCTTGCTCAGAATGGCTCCGTCGCCCTTGCGGCCGTCAAGAGCATAGACAACCATATCCTTGCCGATGGTTGCCTGTTCCGGTGCAAAGACACCGATGACGGTAGCCTGCGAGAGGTTGCCGTGTTTGAGTTTGGCACTCAGACTACGAAATCCGTCTGCGAGCCAGAGACTCGGATTGAAGTTGAAGTAATGGACTGAACTGTTCGGAAGAGTAAGTTCAGACTTGACGCCACGGCTGTCCAATAGCATCAGCCGTATGGAATCCCCAGAGAAATCCTGCCAACGGTAATAACCTTGCAGGTCTGAGTTCAAAGGCGCAGTCTTGAACCACAGTTCGCTTCCGCTGACTCCTCCGGGCGTTTGCGCGAAACTGCCGAGAGCGAAGCCTAACAGTAACAAAGAAGTAAACTTTCTCATGCGCTGTCAATTTGGAGTGTTTGAAAAATATAAAAACGTATGCCTCTGCCGCGCAGGGAGAGACCAGTGAGAGAGAACGGACTGTTACTACGGAGAAGAATTGTGATATAGGCTTGCTCCGTAAGGTCCTATTGTCACGTGGCAGGCCAATAGGCTTTACCACCAAACTAATGCTGCAAATATACAAAAATAATCTTAATAAACGGATATTATCTTTAAGAAATTTGCTGGTTTGGTGTTTTTTTCTTATGATTTCGGTCAATTTTGCAGAAATCTTTTACATCTGTTGTATGTACTGGAGTTAGTTTGGCAAAAATACACAAATGGTCACGGCTTCACTTTCTTATATAAGAATGTAAATCATGGTTTGAAACTGTACACACTCGGGGTACAAATGAAAACACTATATGCTTGTGTCGGAAAGGTATATATGAGCTGATGGTA
>OLGZ01001491.1_pt1 | contig 13243 bp, 16 predicted proteins | sample 1605981 | NCBI WGS metagenome assembly OLGZ01 (sample SAMN03283291) | human gut metagenome | biome: human-associated habitat; material: feces | host: Homo sapiens | place: Peru | collected 2012 | reverse complement strand
TATCTCTGAATTTTCTACAGCTTCATATGGTTCTTCTACTTGCTCTGCTTCCTCCGGTTCTTTCTCTAACTGTTCCTGTATATTCTCAAGGGTATCTACTATTCCATCTTCCTGCAATATTTCTATCTCTGAATTTTCTACAGCTTCATATGGTTCTTCTACTTGCTCTGCTTCCTCCAGTTCTTCGTCAAACACAACTGGCATAGCTTCAACATTATCCAGCATTTCACTTAAATCTGGAGTCACTTCTTCTACCGGCTGATCAATTGTTGACTCTAAACTTTCACTCTCTAAAGTATTTTCAACTTGATCATCTTCAAATACCAGCTCTTCCACTTCTGCATCGTCCATGATGTCATTCACTTCACTATTAAGCATTTCAGTATCTTCGCATAAATTATCCTCTAAATCTATATTTTCAATATTACCATTCTCAATTGCTGTGTCTTCTATTGCAGGAATCTCCACCGAATCCATTACATTAAGCGCATCCTCTGAAGATTCAAACGAATCTATTGAGCTGTCATCCAAAAATGAAGTATCTATTGCATTGTCAATATCAAATTCATTCATATGTAAGTTCCTTTCTTAGCTCTAGTTTATGATAACAAAAATTTGGGATGAGAAAGAATTTTTTCATATTCTTCATTGCTAATCCCAAAATCTTTTTTCATCATTGCTTTTCGCAAAAATTTGATTTTAGTACAATTTAAAAATTTCTTTGTAAACGTAATAGAACTTGACTTATCTGCTATTGCTTTAATATCCTTATTCATTGTTACCAAATACCTCAAAAAAGCTTCCTTATCTGCGATACCATATAATTTCTCGTTTACGAGTTTAGCTGCAGCAAAATCAGCATTTGTTCTTAATTCCTGATCGCATTTTCCAACACAGCAATGATTATAAGCGCATTCCCTATGTGCCATCAACAAATCTTGATGTTTGTCCCAATAATGAATTTTTCGTTTCACATCATCATCAAAAATTACATCTCTGATTTCTGCTTTATCATGAACATTATAGGTACTAATCTGAAGATGATTATCAAGTTTTCCAAAATGAAGAAGTGCTTCTCCCACTCCTAATCTACCTAACAATTCATAATTCAAATCACTCATGTTGGTTGCGGTTCTTACAGCATCCTTGTTATCTTTTTCCACAAGCTTAAACATTATTTTCACATCGGTATTCGCAACTATTTCTTTTCCAACTGATGTAGGTGATTGGTCAGCTATAATAATACTTGTGCCATAAGAACGGATTTCTTTTATCAAATCCTCTAATGTTTCAACCGTAGATCCTTGCGAATCCGCTCCTTCTGAACCATTTGACTTTTGTCCTAACAAAACGTGTGCTTCATCAATTAGCAGGACATTTTTCAATTTTCCATCACCCGAAACATTATTTTTCGTGTAAACACAAAACAGAATGAGCATCAATGCCATTATCAATGATTTTTGCTCTTTATTGTTTATTGCATTCAATTCCAAAACTGTTGGATGTTGTAACAAATCTTCTATGGGAATAGTATGTATCGTGTCATAAATATTGCTATTCTGTTCTATAAGACTCACAAGTCTGACAATGCCGGCACTTTCAATATTTGCTTTTGTCTCCCCCTTGTAGTTTGAATGTTCAATTGTTTTTTTAAAGGCCCTGATAAACTCGTACATTCCAAAAAGTTCAATATCCGGATCATCTATAGTACTGCTTTTTTTCCATCCATATTCCGTATAGCAATCATTTATTGCCCCCTGGAATATATCTGGCAACGGATTTGGCATTGAAAATGCGGCTTTAAACGCAGCTGCTAAACTCGGTGTATAACTTTCCACTGTAACACCCTTTGGAGGAATAAACGGATTTATAACAAACGGGGAAACATTGTTCTTACCTGGTGTAAATATCTGTAATTCAGGAATCGCATCTATCAGCGATCTGTACTCCGTTTTAGTAGGTTCGATTGCCAAAAACGGAATATGAAAATCTTTCCAAAATTGTAATAACAAACCTAATGAGAAATTTGTTTTTCCCGAACCGGGCATCCCAACAATTAACCCGTGCTTGGTAAATTGATTAAGTGGAATTCCAGCATGTGCTCCATCATCAAATCCATTTCTGGCAGCATTTTTTATCAAACCGACTTTAAAGTTTCCCTCAGAAATAATACTGTCATTTAATTTTTCTCTGTTAATTAACACTTTTTTACTTTCAATACCAATTGTCTTTCCGTCATCAATCGGAATTTTAAAAATTGCTCTTGCCTCATGAGCAGTTATCAATTGTTTTAATCTGATTAATGTCTCCGGTCTATTACTTTCCCAAAATAAGGGATTCCTGTCTTCATAAATTAATGTATTTGATATCTGCCACGGTAAAACAGCAAAAGATTCTGTCAGATCTATGCCGTGTATTCTCATTGTTATCGATTCATAGCTACTTCCACCTGTCTTTGAAGCATCTTCCAGTGCATCCACTACCTTACTGCATATATCATGTGCACAATATTCCGATGAACAGATAATAAAATTATAATAGAACAAATCTTCTTTTGCTTGTTCCTGATACGTTTGGTAAATATTTTGTATATTCTGAAAGGTCTGATCAGGACGCATCATCTGTCGCATCATTGCGGCAGCATAATATTGCAAAGACTTATTAATTTGCTCAATATTCAATAACTCAACCTGATTAAAATATGTCGGTATTAACTGCAAAATCACCGCACAATTGGGATACTGTGATAAAACGTTACTAATACTTGATGTATTCACATTTTCGGCTGGAGTAGGTATAAATGTCTCATAAATGTACCCATTTTGAGAAATGGTAGATACAATCTCGTCTTCCTTTTTTGATACACTGGAAACAGTTGTCGTATCTATGCCTCTAAGATGCATGCAATAATTGTCGTAAGCATCTTCTGTTTTTATAAAAGAAATGTCAAAGAAATTATCTGTAAATTCATTCTTTAGGCTATTCTCATAAGAATCGAGAACAGCTTTTATTTCAGAAATATTTGTTCCCATCTGCCGGATAACCAAATGCATTTTGACCTGAGCATTATATGTCTGGTTAGTGACTTTTGTAGATGAAAACATAATCTCGAAGGCGGTCATTCCATCTGAACTTTTTCGATGAAAGTTATTCAATAAATGCGTAAAGAATACATGATTGGAATAATTAGCTATATCCAAATTATTATCAATTAAAACAAAATAAGGAATTGTCCTGATTTCCGCAATGCTTATTCCAACATTCATCCCGTTAGCTAAATTGAATATCTTTCCCATGCAATACCTCCGCTCCCCTTAAAACAGAGAAAACATTCTATTTTCCTCACATATCTGAAGTGTAAGTGGCGACAACGATGTTTTATTATCTGCAACGTATTTCTTAAATTTTATCATACTATTGCCTACTGTAATCTCCGAGTTAAGTTTTATCTTCGAAGCCAACATTTCATTCACTATTGCCTTTACCACATCGTAACTATCTTTAGCGTTGAGTATGTATGCCTGCAAAACATTGCAAGTCAGAGAATTGCCCAAATGACTAAGACTTATATACGATGCATTTAAATCTGATGTAATCGAGGATAATATTTTACTATTATGTCTGACTTTGTCTATATCTGCACATTCTAATAAAAATTTTGCATATGCATTAGCTGATATGGCAAATGCATTCTTTGCTAATAAATTAAATAGTTCCTCAGAAAATGCGTTTGTTTTACCCACTGACAAAATGTAGCTTTCTAAGCAATCAGCCTTAACTTGCGTTCCGTTTTGCAAAAATTTTTTTACTTTGAAAATTTTTGCATCTATTTCATCAGATCCGTTCGCAATATATTGCATAAGAACATTGGAATCAATCTTGAAACCGTCATTTATTAGCAATTCCGTAATTGCATCCTTAATACTTTTTTCATCACATGCAGAGATAAGATACTCTGACAGCAGATCTCCCAGATAAGTCTTATTTATACCTGTTGCAAAAATCAAATTAATAATATCAAATTTATTTTCTTTGTCCCTTGTTGTTTTTACAACATAATTTTTCACTGTACTATTTGATATAGGACATCCTTCTACTAAAAGTTCTTTTAATATTTCTAGACGAGTATCCTTATCATCCGCATTATTATTTAGATAATAATTGTAAATAGCATCTTTGGATTTGCTATCCATTTCAAACTTGAACATCTTTTTAACGATAGCCCTTTTTTCACAAGCTCCTAAAGAAGAGCTATCTAGAAAAGAAATTACCTCTCTGGAACCAAGCTGCATAAAAACTGATTTTTCATCCAGTGTATCCAAAAACGCCTTAAGAACATAGTACTCCTTATTTATCATCAAGCAAAAAACAAGCAATGCCTCTGTTTCCTGATCACTATATTTTGTTTCATATAATGCAGAAAAAATCTCTTTAGAATGTTCATAACTATCCATCTGGTTATAAACAGCTTTTACTATTGTCTCCGCATTACATCTCAAATTTGTGGTAGATAATTTTAAAATGACAGTCGTTTTCATATCCACTGAATCCGTACTATTTTCAAAATATCGTTCGAAAAACCCCTTGCCCAATGCTTCAGCAATTTGTGCAGAAAATAGTTTTTGAACAATACCGGCCTTTTTATCCTGAATTGGATAATTCATTAAAATTTCCCGTAAACTGTACTGCTTATCAATATGACTTATATTATTTACAACAGCCTCCGCAATATCAAAGTTTTGTCTCTTAAGTGCTATTTTTAAAAAATTCTTATTTGCATGTTCTGAAAAAATTTCTTCTATATGCAGTTTGCTTAAAATATACTCTATCCTATTAGAATCATTTAATGTATCAAATACAACTAAAAGGTTTGCATATATATCGGCAGTCCCATCTCCAAATGCCTCATATAAATTTATCTCATCTTCTGCTATTGCAGGGAACTCGGTCTGAAATCTCTTCGCATATACCTTAACCTTATCTAAGTATCCTCTTGCTTCATCTTGTGATTTAGCATAAGATATCATCGACAAATTATAACTAATATTAGCAAGCAGCGTCCCTACATGCATGTGATTCTTACGTTCACAGTCCTCCAGATTACGGCTTGCGCTATCCATTTTATTATTAGCTATATCCATTAGCGTTTGCCTTACAACATCACTAATCCCCTCTATACCATCAACATGAACTTTGTCAAACGTTGCTTCTCTTTCTACAACAGTTCCACAGTATTTACATATCCAAATCTTTTTTTGAGGGTCAAATTCAAGTTTTCCTCCACAAGCACATTTTCTAGCAATGAAACTAACTGCCATGGAATCTATTCTCCTTATTTTGAAATCATCAATTTCTTATTTCTTTCCACAAAAAGCAACTCAATCTTAGTACATAGATCCTTAACAGAATTCATATCTCCAGAATCAAAAACGGTTCTTAATTCAGCCATGTACTGCATGATCATCTGTTCCTGTGTTGCCACCACACTGTTTGACATAGGATCAGAATACTTGATTGTCTCTGAAAGTTTTTTCAAAGCCCCAGTTACCTCTGGATTTGGACATCTCTGTATCAACATCTCAATATCAACATTAATACCCTTGATAAAGTTCACGTTTTCTTTTATTTTTTCATCTACATTACTTACAGCATCTCTGGTCATGATCGAAACAATTGCAACAACCATAAATACACACAGCAGCAATGCCTGAATAACAATCGTAACTTTGACACTTGCATTAGCCTTAAAAATCATAAATACCAAACTTGTAAACAATTCTGCAAGTACAAAATAAACAGAAAATGATCCTAACGGTATTCCAAGAAATATTGCTTTTACATTCGTGTTTTTTAAAATATTAAATGCACATCCAATATGAATCAAGTATGCCACTATCATAAATCCATAACTAATCCAAAACACCGCATTATACTTATTGAAAACAAGAAAAACAACAAGATTATATGCCACAAAAACAACCAAATAAATCAAAGCCAACATCAGACTATTTTTCTTTTTCTGTTCCATTTTTTACACCCTATCCTCTCTTAGTTCCACAATTTGGACAAAAATTCGCATCATTGGTAAATTCATATCCACACGAACTACATACATTACTCTTCTGCTCCACCTTTGTGCCACAGTTTTCACAGAATCTAGCCCCCGGGCTTAATGGATGCCCACAATTCATGCAGAATTTTCCTCTGCCAGGCTCCTGAATACTCTTTTCCTGTACCGTCTCTGCTTTTTCTATCGTTTTTCCATAGCCACTCATAAATCCCGCAACATCAAAAGGTTTGGGGCTACGATCATCGACAGGAGACGATGCATTCCTTAAATCTTTCGGTGGATTCTGTGTCGGAATATTTTCAGGATTCAATGCATTTCTTGCAATATCTGCTACGCTTCCTCCAAAAGCTCCTCCCATCATAAAACCACCTACAGCCCCTCCAATATTGCCTATAGTCCCTTCATTGCCGGCAAATGTCTGGGCAATATCCATCTGTCGTTCTTCTTGCCAAGTATATCCCTGAATAATACGAGACGCACGCGCTTCCTTAGCCTTTTTAACCGCATCAAAGTCCTCATCAGGAACTGTAATTGACTCTATATTGAACTGAAGCACCTCAATACCATAGTCATCAAAAATTGGCCTTAACTGTTCTTTGACCACCTCTGATATTTCAAAGAGATTCTCATTCATGTCGAAATAACTAACTTTTCCGACATTCATAATCTTAGAAATATAAGATTTTACATACTGTTTAATAATACCTCTAAATTTAGAGACCATCCCCTCCGCATCAAAAACATCTCTAAATCCGACCATCTTAAGCATAAACTTTCTGGAATCATTTACCAAAAAGTTCATATTTCCACACATTCCAACGTGAAGAAAAATATCATAAACAGGGTCATTTAGTGTTATTTCACCCGGAATTCCCCACGTTAAATCCATCTGATGTACTTTATTTATAAAAAATACTTTACATGGAAATGAAGTTTGTCCATCTGTAGGGATATTAATTATTCTCTTTACAAGAGGAATATTGGGAGTCTCAAGGACATGACGTCCTGGTCCAAACAAATCACACGCATTCCCATTTACAACCAGCAACGCTTCATGTGTCTCATCAACCACTAAAACCGATGTTGTATTAAAATCTTCTATCGGATTCTTCCACACTAAAGAATCGATTGGTCCTTCGAATTGAAGCACCTGAGAAAATTGTGAAATTTCTTTGCCTAAACCCATTGTGAATCCTCCTTAGCACTTTCCTAAATATTTTTTCATTAATTTATGTATGATTTAAAATTAAACTTATTATAAAGTCTGTAATTAGTGCCTATTTTAAACATTATAATTCAAACGCAGTTTGTCCAAATGCACCATGTTTTAAGAGCAGAAATTCTACTTATTCCACTATCTCCCGTTGCAAAATAGTATATACCAGCGTTCGTATAATGTCCATCATTTTTCCAACCATTTTTGACAATATTCGATTGCATCTTACCTGTTTTATGTGCACTATATATATAATTTTATAGTAAATAGGATAATAAAAATCCCCACAAGACAGTTTTCTCTATCTTGTGGGGATTCTGTTTCTACATTTTCTGATCCCTCATTGTCATATTTTTACATCAAATCTCAAATCATTTAATATAAACTGTTCTTAATACAACTTCGCACCCGCAGGAATATGGTTATCCACCATAAGCAGATGCAGTTCTTCGTCTTCACTGTCTTTCTTGTTGTTTACTGCGGACAGCAGCATACCACAGGACTCAATGCCCATCATGGCTCTGGGGGGCAGATTGGTGATGGCGATCAGGGTCTTGCCTACCAGTTCTTCCGGTTCATAGTAAGCGTGGATACCGGAGAGGATGGTGCGATCGGTGCCGGTGCCGTCATCCAGAGTGAACTGTAACAGCTTCTTGGACTTGGGTACTGCCACGCACTCTTTTACCTTAACAGCTCTGAAATCGGACTTGCTGAAAGTCTCGAAGTCTACGGCTTCCTCGAACAGGGGCTCAATCTTCACGTTGGAGAAATCGATCTTGCTGTTCGGAGTGAAGAATCCGTTGTTATCACCGGCGGTCTGAGCACCTTCTGCCTTGCCGTCAGCTTTCTTGGAGGCGCTACTGTCCAAGCTCTTCATCGTCGGGAATTTTTTTGACTGATAAGCTAACTCTTGTATATCCTTGTAAACCCTTGGAAAATGGGCTTTTCCAGATTCTATATATTTGGATACTCTTGGACGTTTTTTTGACTTTTGTGCGTCCAAAAGATGTCATTCGCCTTAAAATACGTCTTTTTATTTTAAGACATGTACTGCCGTGTCAAACACTACAATACTAGATGAGTATAGCATATTTATCTCAGTATGAATAGGTATATTTTCAATCTTCAAAGAGTTCAATCGCAGGACTCTTTTCTAAAAAATATCCATATTTTTTGATAATTTCTCAATTACTGATTTGGTAACATCTGGGTTTGCTTCTGCATATATGTTCATGGTAGTCGATACATCAGCATGTCCCATTACCTCTTGAATTACTTTGATGTTGGTTTCATTCTCGCAAAATCTTGATGCAAACGTATGTCTGAAGATATGGCAGGAGAATCTTGGAATCATAACAGGTTCTCTCTTCTCCTTTTTAGCAGCCACCTCTTCTTCTGAATTATGTGTATCCACAATTCTCTTGATTGCCCGGTTTACTGCTGCTGGGTTATGTGGCATCCCAAATCGGTTTGCAAATACAAAATTGGTCATTCCATCCACATTCTCAACACAAAAGCCATCTTGCTTCTGTCTCTCATATTCTTCCTGAAGCACATCATATACCTGCTGCATCATAGGTATTCTACGATTACCAGCTTCCGTCTTTGGCAAAGATACTCTAAACTCACATTTATATGAATCATCCGCTCTCTGGTAATAGGTTAAGCTATGATTGATATCAATGACTCGATTCTCCAAATCAATATCATCCCAGCGTATTCCAATTGCTTCTCCTATTCTGCATCCAGTTCCTAACAAAAATACAAAGAATGGATACCAGTGATAAAAGAACGGATTCTTTGCTACATACTCCATGAATTTTCTCTGCTGATCCACAGTCAACGCTCGCCTTGTTTTTCTGGCTCCACCATTACGCTTTTTTACTTCACAGTATGCTCCGTCTACCGGATTCTTCCTTATGATATCATCTCTGACAGCAAGCTGAAATGTAGGTCTTAATACTGTGTTAATTGTCTCAAGCGTATTAATCTGTAATCCCTGATTATTAATCAAATCTGTATAAAAGAACAACACGTCTGAGTATTTCACATCTCTTACTTTCTTCTTGCCAAATGTATCACGAATAAAATGATTCCATGTATACAAATAATTACTGTAAGTAGTGCTGCGTAATTCTGTTTTAGTTGATATGTACCTGTCAAACAAAAAGTTCACATCAGCCTTTCCTGCGACATAGACATCAAGTCCATCCAACTGGTCTTTTTGTAACTGTTCTTCTCTTTCTCGAAGTTTTACCAAAGACTTTGCATAAATGGTTCTTTTCTTGCCTAATGGATCAATATATACATATGAGTATCTTCCGTCGCCTTTTCTGTAACCCTCACCCTTTCTTAATACTCTGCCTTTACCATCTTTTCTACAAGCCATTATTCTCTCCTTTCTGGAGAAAAGAGCCTGTTCTACTGATTAGAATGTTGCTTCATTTGTAATTCAACACCCATTCTAATCAATTGCGAAATGGATAGATTATGAGTCTCAGCATACTCAACCATTATCTGGTATTCCTCTTCTTTGAATTTAACAGTCACCTTATGATCAAAAGGGTTATCTGCTTTTGGTCTTCCAGTTCTAGCCATCTGTATGCCTCCTTCATATCTTAATCATATTATACTTTTGGTCTGACCGAAAGTCAATACATTTTTTCTCTCTTGGCTCATTTTTCTCCATACTTGTTTGTATTTCTTCTATACTAATGCGTCATTTCTCATAATTACTTATAAAACTCGTCATCTACAATATGGAAAGTCTCCAGATATTCATCAATAATATCAAGATTAACCAACACCAGCTGATTCACTTTGTAACATGCCTTTGCATCCTTCGCTAACTGCATAAATTTTGACACGCTCATTGAATACATCTCTGCCCCTTCCGAATATCTGACAAATCTTTTATTATTAGTCTTTTTAGTTCTGCTGTCCATTTGCTAACTCCTCCATTACCATTTTGCGAGCTACAGGTAACAGATCAAACTGTCGTATCAATGCTCTGTCTATTTCTTCTCTCACCCCTGAATTCTCAATGACAGTTCCACTTTTTGCTCTAATGCAGCCTTTTGAAATTGTCTGTGCATCTTCAGGCATAAAATCAGAGATCTTACTTAATCCAAATCCACTCACATCCTTCGGATTTAAAATTACATGTACCGGGATATCCTTTAACTTACTGCTCAAAGGGACTACTGACACCTGCGGTGCACCATCATGATTACTGGCATCACATGAAATAATTATTCCTGGTCTGATCCCTCCCTGAATGCCATGTGGATTTTTTCCAAAATCTGCATACACGACATCAAATTTATTATACTTACCATATCTTCTTTTTTCTGTTCGTCTGCTCATATCTATGCTCCCTTCTTGATGTGCATATCCAATTTGCCCTCATCTACAGTCACCACAATGCCGCCTGCTTCAATAACCAGTCCTACCTTAAAATAAGCATCCGCAACACTGCTGGATATAGCTGCCATATTCGCAACAACTACTCCACTGATTTGCTTTTTGCGGATCATATTCACAATCTGATTCCACTGGCGATCAACATCTCTCTGCGAAAAGCCATTGCGTCTCATCTTTCCCACGATTGAATATTCTTTTCTCTTTACAAATTCATGTATATATTTGCTCTGCTTGTCTTCAAGCATATTTACTTTTTCCAATGGAGCCTGCACTGAAAGATATTCTATGCAATCCATCTTTTTAATCTTTCTTCTCATTCTCTGCCTCCTATGCTGACTTCAAAGCCTGCTCTATCATAAAATCAAATGTCTTTTTCAAATAATCCTGCTTATCTGCAGGTAACCGCTTTAGTCTCGAATCTAACGAATCCGGTGTACATTCTATTGCAAGTAAGCTATTTGCGTCTGTTTCATAAACTTCCATAAGCATATACAAATTTTTCATGCTCAGGTTTCTTCCTCCTTGCTCCACCTGTCCAAGTGTAGAAACACTTATTCCAGTTTTAGCAGCAACCTCTTCAATGAGAAGTCCTTTGTCCTTACGGATATCACGAATCACCGGACCAATTTTATATCCTTCATACTTCATCGTCGTACCCTCCAATGTCCTTTGCCATTTCTCTTAACATCTCTACAGCTGCATCTTCTGTCTCGTACTGACCAAGCCACTTCCCACTTGAATCATGTACAACTGTTCCGAACGCAGTCTGTGTAAATCTGCAATCCTTCACCGCCGGGACTTGTTTGTCCCGACCCGAAAGATTTCCTGCTGCTTCTCTACTAGAGAACTCCTTTAGCATCCGAAGTCCTCTGCATGAGATACAGTAATTGGCACCGGACCGACTTCAAGAGAATAGAGCCATATGCCCATATCAGTAATGGTATTCACAAATTCTTCCAGATCATAAATGTCATCTGTGATCTCATTCAGGCTTCTGACTACTACAACCTCAAAGTCTTCCTCTTTAAGTGTTGCAAAGAAAGCATTCAGACCTTCTCTGTCATAGTCCCTTGACATTGCACGATCACAATACGCATCATTGATTATTACTCCATTAGGCATTGCCTGATCACGCATATTCTCGACCATCTGGACTACATTAAGTTCTGCTCTGCGTGACTTTACAAATGCAATACCCTTTGCAAGCTCCTGATTATCTGTACCTTCGTTTCCTACTACGTTAAAATCTCTTTTATTCATTTTGTTGTCTCCTTTACGATTTCGTATTGGAGAGTTTTGGCGCCTCCACTCTCGTGGTGTGCTGTTCCTTAGCACATGATTATGATAGAACACTTTCACTTTTTATGATTTGCCTATAAAGCCTAACTTTTCATTATTTGTAGTCTTTAAAAGACTATTTTGTAAATGTTTCTATCAAGCCCTTAATGGAATCCGCCTGCTCCTGTGAAATAGTCAAGCGTTGCTTCCCAAATAGGAGGTAATCAACAGAACAACCTAGAATCTGACTAATTACATACAATTGAGGTACAGTACAATTTGCACGTCCATTCTCAATTCTAGACATCTGATTACTATGGATGTCTAGTACAGCTGCTAAATCAACCGCTGCAATCTTTTTATCTATTCTCAACTTTTGAATTCTCTGACCAATCTGAAATTGTACGTCCGAATTATATTCATTAAAATCAGTCCATGTCATTCTGTTCACCTCCTCTCATGCAAAATAAAAAGCAGTGGTAATTTTTCTACCACTGCAATTAAAACACATATTTTACATTGATTCGATTCCCCCAATTTTAATATTAAAAAAGGGGTATTCTCATTGAGGCTTTTTACGTTGTGCTTCTAGCTGTTCAATAAACTCTTTTACTCTTAATCTTTCTTCATCCGTTATCATTCCCATTCTTTTTTCATATTCTCTTCTATTTTTATTATTATCACAATATGTTTTTAGTGCTTCTTGAAATACATTTTCACTGGTGTCCCGAAAACTAAAATCTATATCCTCATCTTCAGAATCCTTCAATACCACCTCTCCCCATAGTTTCTTTTGAGTTTCATTATCTATTTCCTGTAGTCTTTCACATATAGCCTCAAATCTTGGCTGTAATTTATTGATGAAGCCATTAGTACGCAATATTTCCTTTCTTTCTAATAATAAGTCCTTATATTCCTCATTCTTGTCCAATTCTTCTTGCAACTTAATAGAATAATTAAAATCTTCAGTTGCGTATTCTTCCTCTTCACTTGTCATATTTAGAGCTTTCTGTTCAGCTGCATCATTAATTTCACACGTTCTTATTTGCGATAGGACTTCTTTCTATCCGTATCAGTTACCTTTGCACCAGCTGTCTTAGGACCTCTCTCTACTGTATAGATGTTACTCCCCTTAATCTTGGCTCCCTTCGGTTCGTGGGCATGAATCTTGGCTTTCTCCTTGGTGTGAATGACCATCGGTTTGTCATCAACCTTTCTAATTTTCAATTTTCTCACCTCCTACTTTGAAAAATAAA
>OLGZ01001490.1_pt1 | contig 13255 bp, 10 predicted proteins | sample 1605981 | NCBI WGS metagenome assembly OLGZ01 (sample SAMN03283291) | human gut metagenome | biome: human-associated habitat; material: feces | host: Homo sapiens | place: Peru | collected 2012 | reverse complement strand
ATATCTTATACCAGCCGAGCCTCAGCGCGGCAATTACATATGCCGCGGCATGGGCTTTAGGGAACATATACTTTATCTTGCGGCACGAATCCATATACCACTGCGGAACGTTATGCTCACGCATGGCTTCTTCGGCACCCTCGGGAAAGCCCTTTTTCGCGACTATACCCTTTCTCGTTTTCTCCATTATGTTAAACGCCATACTCGGGTCAAGCCCTGCGTGCATAAGGTAAATCATAATGCTGTCACGCGTTCCGATAACCGAAGAAATGGTGCATATACCGTCCTTTATAAGGTCCTGTGCATTACCGTTCCAAACATCGGTTCCGTGTGAAAGACCGGAAATCTGCAAAAGGTCGGCAAAGGTCTTGGGCTGTGCCTCCAAAAGCATCTGGCAAACAAACGATGTGCCCATTTCGGGTATGGAGAGCGTGCCCGTTTTCCAGCTTATATCCTCGGGCGTCACGCCGAGCGGTTCGGGCGAGGTACAGAGCTTTATTATTTCGGGGTCGCAAATATCTATGTCGGTTACGTTTATGCCCGTCATATCCTCAAGGTGCTTGTCGAGCGTGGGAACATCGTGGCCGAGCTCGTCAAGCTTCAATATGGTATCGTGCATCGAACGGAAGTCGAAGTGCGTCGTCTCCATATCGCTTTCGGTATCGTCGGCAGGGTACTGAACGGGGGTGAAATCGTATATATCATATTCGTTCGGCACGACTACCATTCCGCCCGGGTGCTGACCCGTGGTGCGCTTAACTCCCGTACAGCCGCGCGCCAAACGATCTATCTCGGCTTTGTTAGCACGGATATTTCGCTCTTCAAGATACTTTAAAACATAGCCGTAGGCGGTCTTGTCGGCAACCGAAGCTATTGTGCCCGCTTTAAATACGTGCGTTTTGCCGAAGAGCTCCTCCGTGTATCTGTGCGCCTTTCCCTGATATTCGCCGGAGAAGTTAAGGTCGATATCGGGTGCCTTGTCACCGTGGAACCCAAGGAAGGTTTCAAACGGTATTTCGTGGCCGTCTCTTATCATTTCCGCGCCGCAATGCGGACATTTTTTAGGCGGCATATCAAAGCCCGAGCCGTACTCGCCCTTTGTGTAAAATTCGGAGTAGCGACACTCGGGGCACCTGTAATGAGGCGGCAGCGGATTTACTTCGGAAATACCCGCCATAGACGCAACGAAAGACGAGCCGACGGAGCCTCGTGAGCCTACGTGGTAACCGTGATCCTCGGAATCCCATACAAGCTTTTGAGCTATTATGTAAAGTACGGCAAACCCGTTTTTGATTATGGAATCAAGCTCACGGTTAAGTCGGTTCTCGACAATTTCGGGAACCTTGCCCTCAAATTCATACCACTTTTTAGCCTTGGTCCAGCAAATGTCTCTGAGCTGTTCCTCCGCTCCGTCTATGGAGGGCTGGAACGTGCCTATCGGGAACGGGCGTACAACATCTATCATATCGGCTATCTTGTTGGGATTTTCTATGACTATTTCGTGCGCGGTTTCCTCGCCGAGATATGAAAACTCATTGAGCATTTCCTCGGTCGTTCTGAAGTACAGCGGAGCCTGCTTATCGGCGTCGGTAAAGCCCTGAGCCGCCATAAGAATAGCGCGGTATTTTGCGTCCTCGGGGTCTATGAAGTGGACGTCGCAGGTGGCAACCACGGGCTTACCGAGCTTGTCGGCAATAGCTATAACCTTGCGGTTTATATTTTCTATATCCTCAATACAGGTTATCTTGTCAAATTCCTTGTTTTTGTCCGGATTTTTCGCCGATGGGTCGGAGTGGGCGTCAATCATAAAACGGTTGTTGCCTACGGGCTGAATTTCGAGATAGTCGTAAAACGACGCTATCTCCATAATCTCCTGTTCGGGGCGTTCCTCAAGTATAGCGCGGTAAAGCTCGCCCGCCTCGCACGCCGAGCCGATTATAAGCCCCTCGCGGTGTTTCATTATTTCGCTCTTTGGCATTCTCGGCTTTTTGTAAAAATAGTCTATATTGGACTTTGAAATGAGCTTATACAGATTTTTAAGCCCTATATGATTCTTTACGAGAATTATCTGGTGATAGGAGCGAAGCTCCTTATATGTTTTATCCGGCTCCTTGATGTCATCTATAAAATAATCCTCAATGCCGTAAATGATTTTGATTTTGCCCGCGGCGGCGTTGCACGCCTCGGGGTAACCCTGAACACAGCCGTGGTCGGTTATGGCTATTGCCTTGTGTCCCCACTTTATAGCGCGCTCCACAAGCTTTGAGGGAGGAGTCATACCGTCCATCTGCGACATATTTGTGTGAAGATGAAGCTCAACACGCTTTTCGGGGTAATTGTCCTCTTTTTCTATCATCTGAACGGTGCTTATGCACTTCGGTTTTATTGTGTAATCGCTGCGGTACGTGTCATATTCGACCTCGCCGAACATAAGTATGTGCGCCCCGTTTTTCAGCTTTGACAGCAGCTCGTCGCAATGTTCAACCTTTGGCAGCATAACGGCGGAAAATGAATTTGTATTGTCGGTTATGTTAAAGGATACTATCTTTACCTTGCCTTTTTTCGTATCCTTGACCTCAATGCCGAAAACCTCGCCGTAAATCGTAACGGGCGTCGTGTCACCCTCTTCGGGCAAAGTGATTTCGTCTATTTTTATGGGCTGACTTCTGATATTATTGCCGAAAATCGGCTTTACACTCTCAAGATAATACGGTATGCCGTTCTTTACAATGTGCTCCTTTGGCGTATCGTCCTCCTTGACGGGGTCAAAGCTGCGCGATGAACCGCTCTTTACGGGTGCAGCCTTGGGAGCCATACTGTCGATTTTTTTCTGCGCCGCGGAAATGTCATCGCGTGCATCATAGTCGTCCCTCTGAACAAAAGAAAGCTCTTTTGATACTCCGAAGCGTTCACGGAGCATTTTAGAAATGAGATTTTGCGCGCCGACGTCCTCAAGAATTTGCTTACCGCCGTGCATGAGCTCTATTTTGATTTCATCTTCGGAAAAATCATATTTGCAGTCAACAAAAAATCCGTTTGCCATAGGCACGTTTTTCTTTGCCCACTCGCTTATCTCACCCGAATACCTATCCGAGAACAGCGACGAAGAAAAGACCGGCGCTATTTTAACCGCGCCGAGTCCGAGCCTGTCTCTTATTATTTCGCTTATTTTATCAAGTGTTTTCTCGGACACAAGACGCGGAAAGCGCACCTTAATGTACAGCCGTCTTTCGGCAGACTCTGCGCTCATATCAATTATTTGAGCGTCGCCGAGTACCGCGTCCATATCCGCGAAATCGTTTCTGTATTCTATAAACAGGTCATAAAAGCTTGTCATTTGCCGTCTCTTTCACAATTACATTTTTTCTATTTCTTTAAGCAGCTCCGGAACTATTTCATCCTCGCTTACTTTTTTGAGTATTTCGCCGTGCTTAAATATCATACCGCAGCCGTCACCGCCGGCTACGCCGATGTCTGCCTCCTTAGCTTCGCCCGGACCGTTTACGACGCACCCCATAACGGCAACCTTTATAGGCTTACGGCAGCCTCTTAAAGCGTTTTCGATTTTTTCGGCAAGAGAAATCAAATCGATTTTGGTTCTGCCGCAGGTCGGACACGACACTATCTGAGGACAATCTTTTTTTATGTCAACCGCCTTTAATATATCAAAGCCTGCCGAGACCTCCTCTACGGGGTCGGCGGTAAGGGAAACACGTATTGTGTCGCCTATGCCGTCCATTAAAAGCGAGCCTATTCCGGCGGCGGATTTAATGAGCCCCATATGGCGCGTGCCTGCCTCGGTTACACCGAGATGAAGCGGATAATCGCACATAGTCGCAATTTTTCTGTATGCCGAAACCATGGTGGGCACGTCTGAGGATTTTATGGAGATAACTATATCGTGAAAATCGAATTTTTCGAGAAGTCCCGCATGATAAAGCGCGCTCTCGCAAAGTGCATCAGGCGTGGGAGCCCCGTATTTTGCAAGAATATCCTTTTCAAGCGAGCCTGAATTTACGCCTATCCTTATCGGAATGTTTTTTGCACGGCATGCGTCGGCAACCGCCTTAACGCGATCGTCGGAGCCGATGTTGCCGGGATTTATACGGATTTTATCGGCACCTGCCGCAACGCTCTCAAGCGCGCAGCGGTAGTCAAAATGTATGTCCGCAACAACCGGAATCGAAATCTTTTCTTTTACGGCGGCTAAGGTCTTTACCGCCTCTTTATTGGGAACCGTGAGACGGATAATCTCGCAACCGGCTTTTTGCAGCTCCAATGCCTGCTTAACATTGCCCTCTGCGTCCTCGGCCGGAATGTTTAACATCGACTGAACGGGTATGTGGTTGTTTCCGCCTATTTTTACGTTACCTGCCGTTACAACGCGGCTTTTTCGTCTTTCTGGCATTTGTATGTACCTCCGATTTGCGGCAAAAGGGAGCCTGAACGGTTTGCCGCTTAAACAATTCTTGTTGTATATAAATTTGCGTGTCACCCCGAAGAATGACACAAATTAAAATTCGTATTAAATGTAAAGCGCGTTACACACTTAGTCGCTCTGTCGGAAAATGAACGACGGCGTACGAATGTACTCCGAGTGATATTTAACCGAGCATTACGGCAAAGACACAAAATCTCGATTTTTGAAGGATTTTTTCGTAAGACAAGGAAAATAAGCGATGGCGTACTGTCGGTACTCCGAGCGAAATTTGACGCAGTGTCACCGAAAAGACCCAAAGTCTCGATTTTTGAAGGATTTTTTCGTAAGACAAGGAAAATGAACGACGGCGTACGAATGTACTCCGAGTGAAATTTGACGCAGTATTACGGAAAAAGACTCAAAAATCAAGTTTTGATCAGTCTGACAATATCGTTATACGTAACAACTACCATAAGAAGCATAAGTAAAATAAAACCTATGGCGTGGACGTAGCCCTCGTATTTGGGATTTATGGGCTTGCGGCGAATCGCCTCTATCAAGAGGAAGAAAAATCTGCCGCCGTCGAGCGCGGGCAAGGGAAGAAGATTTGCCATGCCGATATTTATGGTTATAAACGCCATTATCATAAGCAGGCTGCCGAGATTTTTTGACGACGCCGCCGAGGCTGTGACATCGGCTATGACGTTTACCGTGCCGACGGGCCCGGCAAGCTCCGACATACCGTAACGCCCCGTGACAAGGTCAAACAGGCTGAGCCAAACCATACGCACAACGGACGCCGACTGTGTAAACGAGTTTTTTACAACATTTAAAAAGTTCGGCTTTTCGCCTATAATTACAAAATCATATTTTATGAGAGTTATCCCGTCCTGCTGTTCGGTGTCGAAATGAACGTCGGAAAGCTCAACCTTTTGACCGTCACGCTCAACAACGAAATCAAATACGCCGTCCTTGCTGCGGCTCATTAAAAAGCTGAGGTCGCGCTCCGACCAAACGTGATGACCGTCGATTTCAAGAAAACGGTCGCCCTCTTTAAGACCGTACTGCTCCGAGACAGCTCCGTCGTAAAAGGATTTTATCGTATTGGTGCCTATTAAATCGCCCGAGGTTGACAGCATTATGCACATTATTATAACGCCGAGCAAGATGTTCATAAAAGCGCCTGCGGCAACTATTATCATCTTTTGCCAAACCGGCTTTTTATTAAATGCGCCGTCGTCGTCGCTGTCTTGATCCTCGCCCTCCATGGAGACATAGCCGCCTATCGGCAAAGCACGCACCGAATACTGTGTTTCGCCCTTTTTACGCTTGAAAACAGCAGGCCCCATACCTATGGAAAACTCATTAACCTTTACTTTAAAGAGCTTTGCAAAAAGGAAATGGCCGCACTCGTGTATAATAATTATCACGCCGAAAAACAAAATTGCCACGGCAACAGTCCATACCTTGCTCCAAATCCCCGAGGAAGCTATGCTGAGTAAAATCTCAATCACCTCATAAAATAAGAAATAAAGTCTTTATCAAACGGATTTCATTACAAATTCACGCGCAAAACGGTCGATTTCAAGGACGTCGTCGAGAGTATATACGTCCTTTTTCGGCACATACGGAAGTATCGCTTCAACCTTTTTCGCAATATCGAGAAAGCCGATTTTGCCGTTTCTAAACAGGAGGTTTGCCTGCTCGTTTGCTCCGTTTACGGCAGCGGGATAAAGTCCGCCGCGGTCTATCGCCTCTCTGCAAATATTTATGCAGCGAAATGTGTCGTAATCCGGCTCAAAGAACGTGAGCTTACCCAAAGAAGCCAAATCAAGCTCGCCTACGGGAGACTCATATCTTTCGGGATAGGTCAAAGCATACTGTATCGGGATTCGCATATCGGGAAGCCCCAACTGCGCTATAACGGAATTGTCGTCATATTCAACGGCAGAATGAACAATGCTCTCACGATGAACGACGATTTTAACGTCATGCGGACTTACGCCGAAAAGCCAGACGGCCTCGATAAGCTCCAAGCCCTTATTCATCATTGTAGCGGAATCTATGGTTATTTTTGCGCCCATAGACCAGTTCGGGTGCTTTAAAGCATCGTTCACGGTAACTTTTTCAAGCTCCTGCGCGGTCTTGCCGAAAAACGGGCCGCCGGAGGCCGTGAGAATTATCTTTTTTAACGCCCTGTTAGAAGGTTTCCCCTGAAGAGCCTGAAATATAGCCGAGTGTTCGGAATCCACGGGAAGAATATCGACATTTTCCCTTTCGGCAGTGTCCATAACAAGTCTGCCGCCGGCAACAAGAGTCTCTTTATTGGCAAGCGCCAATTTTTTGTGAGCCTTGATTGCCGTCAGAGTCGGCTCAAGGCCCGCCATACCGACAACGGAATTGAGTACCGTATCGGATTTATCATAAGCGGCACATTCACAGACTCCCTCTGAGCCCGAAAGAATTTTTGTGCCCGTATCGGCTACGCGCACCTTTAAATCCTTTGCCGCGTCCTCGGATACCAGCGCCGCGACGTCCGGTTTGAATTCGCGAATCTGTTCCTCGATTTTTTTGACGTTTGAAAAAGCGGACAAAGCCCTGACGCGGTACCCGCGCTTGCGGGCAACGTCAAGACTTTGAGTTCCTATTGAGCCTGTCGAGCCTAAAAGTGATAAATTCTTTGTCATGCCAATTTAATCCTTGAATAAATAATGATTATCGCATAGAGCGCACCGAGGACAAAGAGCGCGCTGTCAAATCTGTCCATAACTCCGCCGTGACCCGGGAAGAGCTTGCCGTAATCCTTGACGCCGAAATTTCTCTTGAGTACAGACGCCGAAAGGTCACCGCACATACCGATAACACAGAGTATAAGGGAAATAATCGCTATCTCCCACCAAGTAAAGAGATGAACGGTAAAATATTTGCTGTCGAAAACAAGAAAGAGTATTACTGAGCTGAGAACTCCCGCAAAGGCTCCGCCGACGGCACCCTCTATGGTCTTTTTGGGGCTGATGTTCGGAGCCATTTTGTGCTTGCCGAAAAATCTGCCTGCAAAATACGCAAGCGAATCCGTAAGCCACGCCGAGAAAAGCCCAAGCAGTATGAAAAAGAGGCCGTAGTGCTTATCGTAAAGCTCCGGATATGTAACGCCGACGTCACGCATCATTATGAGCGTTGAAAATCCCCACGGGACAAAATACGAGGCCACCACAACCGCGGCAACGTCCTCAAACTTTGTGTGCTCGTAGTCGGTTATCATAAGAATGAACAAAAGCAGTATGTAAAGTATTACTACGGCAAGCGCGGGAATAAAAATGCCCCGCTCGGTAAGATAATGATTAAAGCCGTAGTAAAGCGGTATAATACCTGCAAATATAAGACTTATAATATGTATCGCTTTGTTTTTGACACCGATAACTCTCTCGAGCTCGAATGCGGCCATAACGGCAAAAAAGGCAACCACTATGGGAAAAACCGGTGTAAATCTGATGGCGAGCATTCCCACGGCAAACAGCGCGGCAACAACGCCTACGACGATTCTTGTAAGCATAAAGAGCCTCCTAAATATTGGTTTCGACATTTAGGTTTTCGGCTCTCTGCCAAAAACCCGTATCCTTTATATTATACCCCACCGAATCTGCGGCTGCGATGCTCATAAGCACGCAAGGCCTCCACAAAATCCTCTTCGGTAAAATCCGGCCACAAAACATCGGAATACCAAAATTCCGCATAGGCCGACTGCCACAATAAAAAGTTAGAAAGGCGCTGCTCTCCGCTCGGTCGAATAATGAGATCGGGGTCGGGCATACCGGCGGTGTAGAGATGTGACGAAATTGTGTCCATATCAATTTCCGACGGCTTTATTTTGCCTTTTTTCACGTCCTCCGCAATCTCGCGCACGCTCTCTGCTATCTCCTGCCTGCCGCCGTAGTTCACGGCAATGTTGAGCATTATGCGATCCTCTTTTCTGCCTATTCGCTCAACCTGCTTCATAAGAAGCCTAATGTCGGCAGGGATACCCTCGCGAGAGCCTATAAAGCTTATGCGGATACCGTTTTTTCTGTCCTCTTCCACTCTGCCGAGCGCTTCCTTGAGGTACTCGCGGAAGAGATTCATTATTGCGGAAACCTCCTCCTTGGGACGCTTCCAGTTCTCTGTTGAAAAAGCATAAAAGGTTATGTACTTTATGCCGAGGTCGGCCGCAAACTCACCTATTTTTCGGAAGGTCTTAGCACCCTCAATGTGCCCCTTATAACGCGGCAAGTCCCGTTTTTTTGCCCAACGGCCGTTTCCATCCATTATTACGCCGACGTGCTTCGGCAAGACCTCAAAGGTCGGCAGATTATCGTAATCCATTTACTTTTACCCTTTTTGTGAATTGCGGAGATTGCATATTGCTACGAGCGGCTCTCCGCAACCGACGAAGCAGGCTTTTATTTGCAAATTATATTCGGGCTTTCCGCGCATTTTCTCACAGCAAAAACCTCACCGCCGTATATGCATACCGCAAGGCGCAAGAAACGAAGTTTTATGGGAAACTCCGCCTGAACCTCAGCTCATTTTTCGGCGATGTTTTTTCGCAAGACAAGGAAAATGAGCGCAGACGTACAAGCGTACTTCAAGCGAAATTTGACGCCGTATTCGGGAAACTCAGCCCGAACCTCAGCTCATTTTTCGGCGATGTTTTTTCGCAAGACAAGGCTTCTAAGCCGCCGCTGTATATGCATACCGCAAGGCGCAAGAAACGCAGTATTGCGGAAAAACAGCCCGAAAAATCAGATTTCCATAATGTCGGCTTCCTTTTTCTTTGCCATATCGTCAATTTCTTTAACGTATTTGTCGGTTATCTTTTGAACTTCGTCCTCACCGTCGTGGAGCTCGTCTTCGGTTATAGCTTTATCTTTGTTGAGCTTTTTTAATTTTTCCATAGCGTCACGGCGAATGGAGCGAACGGCAACCTTTGCCTCCTCGGCATATTTGCCTACCTCTTTGGCAAGGAGCTTTCTCTTTTCCTCGGTGAGAGGCGGGAAGTTAAGGCGGATAACCTTGCCGTCATTCATCGGATTAACTCCGAGGTCTGACGCCTGTATAGCCTTTTCAATGGCATTTATGGTGCTTACGTCCCACGGCTGAATGACAAGATTTCTGCCCTCGGAAACCGAGACGGCAGCCATCTGCTGAACGGGAGTGGGGCAGCCGTAATAATCTACGACTACCTTATCGAGCAGCGAAACGGAAGCTTTTCCGGCGCGCATCGAAACATATTCGTTATGAAGAGACTTAACGCTCTTCGTCATTTTTTCATTGGCAAAATCATAAACCTCTTGCATGGTTTTTCCTCCTGAAAATATATTGTTATTTGACTAACGTGCCTATTTTTTCACCCGCTGCGGCGCGAATGATGTTTTCGGGATCGTTGAGATTGAAAACAAGTATCGGAATATTGTTGTCGCGGCAAAGCGAAGCCGCAGTGCTGTCCATTACCTTGAGTCCCTTTGCGAGAACCTCGGTGTGAGTGAGCTCATCATATTTTACGGCGTCGGCAAAGCGGTTGGGGTCCTTATCGTAAACGCCGTCAACATTTGTCGCCTTAAATATAACGTCGGCGTTTATCTCGGCAGCGCGAAGAGCCGCCGCAGTATCGGTTGAGAAGAACGGGTTGCCGGTTCCGCAGCCGAATATTACAACTCTGCCCTTTTCAAGGTGACGAACCGCTCTGTTGCGGATATAAGGCTCTGCCACACGGGGCATTTCGATGGCCGTCTGAACTCTGACCGGAACGTCGAGCTGCTCAAGAGTGTCGGCAAGAGCAAGCGCATTCATAACCGTTGCAAGCATACCTATATGGTCGGCTCTGGTTCTGTCCATATTACCGCTGGAGCGGCCGCGCCAGAAGTTTCCTCCGCCTACGACGAGGCCTATCTGAACGCCCATCTCGGAGCATTTTTTTACGTGCTTGCACACGTCGCTTACCGTGTCGAAATTGATACCGTGACCCTCTTTGCCGGCGAGAACCTCACCGCTGAGCTTTAACAGTATTCTTTTATATGCAGGCTGCATTTTTTAATTCCTCCATTCATATTTTAAGTCATACTTATAATTAAATATATTTTATCTTAAATTCGCTGTTATGTAAAGTGCTTTTTGACCTTTAACGCGCAAAGACGGAGCGTCTTTTAAAATTAAGACGCTCCGTCACGCTTTTTGCTGCGGCAGGATTTAATTTAAGCAGGCAAAAGGCTTTCAAAGTCAATATATTTTCCGTCTTTTTCGGCCTCGATGTGGAAATGCGTTCCGTCCGCCGACTCGGCAGGTATTTCGGAGATATTTCCGATTTTATCGTTGATTTTTACCTCATCGCCCTCGTTTACGGTGCTGCCCTTGCCGAGTCCGCAATACCTCACGGTAAGCCCGTCAAGGTGGTCGATTTCAACCGTCGTTCCCCACAAAACGTCGTCATATACCCTTGCGACCCTACCGTTGTTGACGGCTCTTACGGGGTCGCCGATATTTCCGGCATAATCCGTGCCGTTATGGGTTCGCCAATCACCCATTGTCTTTGACATTACAAGCGTGTCGCCCGAAAAAGCCTTTATGACATCGGTATCTATCGGTTTTACAAACTGCGCCGCCCGTGACAGCTTTGTCTCCTCCTCGGTTTTCGATGTATCCGGTGCCGTTTCGCGACGAGTATCGGGCACATCCGTCACTATATCCGCCGCAGGGACGGTATACACAGCGGTAACGCTCTGCTCTGTTTTTCGAGTTGACTCGCCGTTGTCGGTCTTTACTCGAAATTTTGCCGACCAAAGCGAAACGCCCAGAGCCGAAACTATGCACAGCGCGGCTATGATGTAAAATGGACTCAATTTCTTCAGCAGCTTCTTTTTTGAGCTTTTTTCTTTTTGTATCAAAAGAACACCTCCCACGGTTATTCTTGACACAAAGTACCGAACGTATACGACAAGAAGAAAAAACCGCCGCAATCCGCAATATAATATAGTATAGAAAAAGGCACCGTAAGCATACAGCCTACGGCGCCTTGGAAATTCGGACTTTTGTTAAAAGTACAGGCAAAAAATAATTTCCCGTAAAAAAGGAAAATCCCCGATTGCGGCATCGGGGATTCCCTATTGAGGGGTTGCTTGAGGAGGGGGTATAAAGTACTCAGTCGGACGGGTTGCGGCTCCCTTCCTGTCGAGTACAGGTAAACTATAACCGATAAATGTGAATTAGAAATGAACAAATTATAAAAAAATACAATAAAATTAAAAATTTTATTTTTTTCTCGTTTTTCGGCAAACAAATGTTTGCTTTTTCAGAACATTTGTGTTACAATGAAAAAAACGCAATCGAATGGGGGCAGTGAGATGAAAACCATCAACGAAACTCAGAAGAAAATATACGAATATCTTATGGAGCGCTCGCAGTGCGGAGTTCCGCCTTCAGTCCGTGAAATCGGTGCCGCCGTGGGGCTTAAATCGACCTCCTCGGTGCAGGCGAACCTCGACGCGCTTGAAGAGGCGGGTTACATAGAGCGTGACCCGATGTTAAAAAGGTCGATACGTGTTACCGGCGACGCGGAAAACGTAACCAATGTTCCGCTCCTCGGAACGGTCACGGCCGGTATGCCGATACTCGCCGTTGAGCAGATTGAGGGCTATCTGCCATACAGCGGCAGAGTCTCGCGCGATAAGCCGCTGTTTGCGCTGAAGGTTCGCGGCGAAAGTATGATTTGGGCCGGTATTCTCAGCGGCGATATTGTAATTGTAGAAAAAACTCCCGTTGCCGCAAACGGCGAAATAGTCGTCGCCATGATTGATGACGAAGCAACCGTAAAAAGGTTTTATAAAGAAAACGGTCATTTCCGCCTTCAGCCGGAAAACGACGCCTTTAAGCCCATTATAGTGGATGAGGTCATAATTCTCGGCAAGGTCGTGGGGCTTATGAGGTATTACGACTGACAGAATGACCTTTGACGCCCCTCTGCCCGTCAAAATATGCTAAGCATTGCACCGATTTGCTTTTTAAGCGAGTCGGTGTTTTTTTGCACGGTAAGCCTTGATTAAGTCCGTTAATCAGGACATTTCATTGCTCTTTGGTATGTTCTATTGACCGAAAAGCCCTTTTCTGCTAATATTGTATTTGCAGACGAACATTTGTTCGACAGCAGAAAGGGGCGATAAATTTGACATTATCCGAATTATCCGGGGAATACTTAAAGGAGGAGGAGAAGCTTACGCGGCAAATTAAGAGCTTTACTCCCGAAATTCACCGTTTGACGGGCGAGGACCTCTACCTCGCAAGGCGGCGGCTTATGTGTCTTTATGAAATGCGCAGCGACGTGAGAGCCGTGGCAAGGAAGCTCGAAAATTACTACGACAAGGGTGATATGCGGCCTGTTTACCGCAAACATTGACAATATTTTTTGTCGAACCGTCGGCTAATTGTAACTTTTCCTATTGATAAATTTATCACGAAACTGTATAATGTTTCCGTAACAAATTGAAAGGAGCTTCAAAATGATAAACTATTCACAGGAAGTTGAAAAAATGTGTTGCGTTGCCAAAGGGCCGAAACACGGTCCCGCGCCTATCCCAGAAGAGGGCAAATGGGTAAAGGCATACGACATCAAAGATATTTCCGGATTTTCACACGGCGTCGGCTGGTGTGCTCCGCAGCAGGGTGCGTGCAAGCTCAGCCTTAATGTAAAGGACGGCGTTGTTGTAGAAGCACTCGTTGAGACAATCGGTTGCTCGGGTATGACCCATTCGGCTGCTATGGCGGCGGAAATTCTCCCCGGCAAAACTCTTCTTGAGTGCCTTAACACAG